>Ga0070746_10000060_pt1 | contig 50098 bp, 43 predicted proteins | sample VirMetDEL_Mar_21_FD_77016 | JGI IMG/M metagenome (GOLD analysis project Ga0070746, IMG submission 77016) | Aqueous microbial communities from the Delaware River and Bay under freshwater to marine salinity gradient to study organic matter... | ecosystem: Environmental > Aquatic > Marine >...
CTGGCACTGTTGGGGTGTGCGATATGCATCCCGTACCGCGGTACACGGTGCCAGATACCGCTCGATATAGCTTGATATGTACCACATATATACCGCATATGTACGTATTACATATATAATACCACAGGCGTTAATATCCATATATGGTGGCGTATGTGAAAAAAGGAAGTAGGGGGATTCATAACTCGCTCACATATCTACACCCCGACTTATATATACTTATCTACACCATGACAGTATATACTTATATTCAACATTATTGGAATAAATTGAAGACCCCCATAATGGGGGCCTTTTTTCCCTTTGGAACGTTTTTGGATAAAAAACAAAAATGGCAACCTTTCTTTTTAAAAAAACCTCACGCCTCGGGAAAAATATATCTTAATTTTGAAACATATCAATCAATAAAATACCCAATATAAAAATTATAATATAACTCATCATCTAACAAAATTTGGATCTTGACCCAAGGCCTTTAATGTATTTTTCACCGATTGAATCTGCGTAAACGCATCCGATGCATTTTTTGTAAATACTTTATTCGATTCACTTAATCTAACATTCATCGCATTAGTCATTTCTCCTAATTCTCCAATCTTTTTATTAATTTCAGAGACCGACGCATATTGGTCTTTTTCCAACTTACTTTTAATATCTAATGTATACAGGTTTATTCTATCTATTTCCTCATCCATATCCCCAAACCTAATTGAAGACAAATTCTGGTGAGATTGTAATCTCTCCATCGCATCAGCATACGATGATTGATTTTTCCGTAGTAATACTATCGAGTACACTATACCAACCGTGAGAATACCCGAAATAAAATACAATAACTCCATTTTTTTATTTTTTATTTTTTAAAACACATAGCTTTGGTCCTTGAGCCCCAAACTCCTTTGTACACCTAACTCAAGGACCTCCACTATGCTCACCATTTTTTAATGACATCCCTAATATAAGTAGATTAATTCACTATTCCAACCTATTTTTAAAATTTTTTTATAATAAGAACGTATATACGGATAGAAATAGGGGGTGATGTGGAGGTGAGGCCATTTAGGGCAACAGGAAAAAAAACTTTTAACTTTTCCTGTGGATCCATTTGGCTGCCCAAGAAGCCTTTCGTATATTTACAAGGTAAATGAGTTAATAATTAAAACAAACAAATAAAAGTTATGCTAGATCTTCAAAATTCCGAATTCAAAACAATTAATGAGTTAAAAGAAATCGCTCCAAGTATTTTTACCACTAAACCATCCGAGGAGGTTTCGGATAAGTACTCACATATTCCTACTGATCGATTGATTAAGGATATGGAATTATTAGGTTGGGGAGTTGTTGATGCCAAAGAGGTAAAAGCAAGAACCAATAAAACTAAAGGTTTTCAAAAACACCTTGTTGTTTTTAGAAATCCTGATATTGTAATTAATCAAATCCCTGAGGGAATGGTTAAATCGGATTCTTCACCTACTGGTTATAGAAATGCTGATGGTACTTTTGCTAAAAAATCATCTATTGATACTGTTTTTCCTCAAATTCTATTAACTAATTCCCATGATGGTAAAAATGCATTTACCTTTACTGCCGGTTTATTTAGAATGGTTTGTGAAAATGGGTTAGTTATTTCAACTAATGAATTTGATTCAGTATCAATCAGACATATGGGTTATGATTTTGATGAATTGCAAAAGCAAATTAATGAAATGGTTGAAAAATTACCATTAACTGTTGAATCAATGAATAAAATGATTAATACAAAGTTATCACAAGAAGCTATTATTGATTTTGCAAAAGATATGCTTGCAGTTAGATTCCCAGAAGAGGAATTAAATAGAATTACTATTGATATGGATGATTTTATTACTCCAGTTCGAGATGAGGATAAAGGTGATGATCTTTGGAGTGTATTTAATGTAGTTCAAGAAAAGATTATTGATGGTGATTTTGAATATGTTGCTGGTAATAAGCTTAGAAAAGCTAGACAAATTAAAAACTTTAAACAAGATATGGAATTGAATAGTAAGATGTTTGATGTTGCACTTGAATATGTAAATGCTTAAATTATGAGTGAAAAAGAAATAAAACAAAACCAAAAAGCTTCTCTATTGGAGGAGCTTTTGGCCGTACAGGTTGTACAAGAGGAATTATGGTTATATCACCCTGATAATCCAGATAAAAAGGATATTACTAAGGAATATGATGTGCTTAAACAAATCCAATCCCAAATAGAAAAGGAAATTAAAGACTTGAATTAATTGTATTTATAAACATGAGTAAACAAATTCAAGGTAAAGTTGTAGAAGAGTTTGGTTTAAAAGCTGATAGAAAAGGGTTTTTTAAAGAATGGAGGGCACTTACATCTTCATTAGCACAAGAAAAGAATTTACCCTTACATGAGGCTGCAGAAAAAGCTTACTACGATTTAAAATTCCAAGGTAGTGAATAAAGACGATATATTTAACCTATTTGAAGATAATTCAGAAGAAAAAAAAATCCAAACTGTAACTATAGAAGAATTTCTTGAAAATTCTAAAATAGAAGTTGGGGTATTTCAAATTGGGATGTTTACTAAATTAATTAGTAATCACCATGTATTCCATACTAAACTAAAAAAGTTCTTTGAAGCTGAGGAGGTTAAATATGATTTTGAACAGTCTAAAAATGCTGCAAACTTTGCGGTGTACCATAGGGCATGGTTTTATATAAACCAAATCAAGGTTGATAATCCAAGTCATATTAAGGCTATTAAAGAATTTGAATCTACCGTATTATCAAAATCCCTGGATAGTGCAATTTTCTACTATGAAGAAAGGGAGGAATATGAAAAATGCGCTCATTTATTCAAGATTAAAAAGCTTATGAAAAAATCTTAAAAATTACTTGTCTCCCCAATTTTCCTCATGTACATTTATCCTACGGGATTAGGAAAGGAGGAGAAATAGGGGGGAAGATAAGGGATATAATAAGGGATAAAGTTTAATACCCCGGGTGGGGATAAAGTTATAATTATGAGAAATAGAAATATATTAGAAAGAAAGTTAAATACACTAGAATCTACATTAACAACACTTATGAATATTGTTAATACTCAACAACCAATAGAAACTTATAAGATTAATGTAGTGAAAGCCCAAAACTTAGTTGAAGAAATTAGGGACATGATAGAACAAGAACCTATGTCACCTAGTGAAATAAATAGAATTTAATGAGAAGTATACCCAATAGATCCAAACTCAGATATATTGCCCATAATCCAACTTCAAGATTATTTATACTGTTAGTTAGATTATTTAAGGCGTTTTTATTAAGGAAAAAAAGAAAATAAATTAGGTTATGACATTATCAGCTGAACAAATCCAGGTGAACTGGGAAATATTTCTTGACAACATTAATACCCATATTACTGGGGATAGGAAAGAAAAATTAATTAGATTTTATAAGAAATATGAGGAGCGTGTTATACTAATGCCTGCTGCTCATAAAAAAGAATACCATAATTCCTTCCCAGGTGGTTATGTAGAACATGTGAACCGGGTAGTTCGTTGTGCTTTAAAACAATATGAACTATGGAAAGAAGAAGGAGCAGATATGTCTACTTTCACTTTAGAAGAACTTGTTTTTTCTGCTATTAACCATGATTTAGGTAAAATGGGAGATGAAGAAAATGAATCATACATTCCCCAGACTGACCAGTGGAGAAAAGATAAATTGGGAGAGGATTATATGTTTAATACTAAGGTGGCATTTGCCTCTGTTCCTGATCGTGGTTTATTTATGCTCCAATCTCATGGTGTAGTTTATACATTTAATGAAATGCTAGCCATCCAGACACATGATGGTTTATATGATGAAGCAAATAAAAAATATCTTCATGCCTACATGCCAGAACAAAAGCCACGTACTTGTCTCCCCTTTATTTTACATCAAGCAGATTTAATGGCATCCCGTATTGAATTTGAAAGAGAATGGTTACCTAAATTAAATGGTAAAAATAACTTGGAAAAGCCAAAAAAGGAATTTACATTGAAGGCCAAGACTAAGTCCAAAGCTTTAAATACTATATCCAGCCCAGGACTTAAGAATATGCTAGATAATTTATGATTGAAACTGTAATTACTTATAATATAATATTAGGTATTTTAATAACTATGGTCGGTATCTTAGGATATACGACCTTTAATCTTTTACGTAAAAATGAAAAGGCGGAAGATATAATAGTTTCTTACATTGAATTATTTGAGAAATTGTCTTCCTCAATCTCAGCATCAGAGAAAAGACTCAATGAAATTGATCAAAAAGGTACATTTAAATCAGATGATGAAATAGGATGGTTTTTTAATGAGATTAAGAAAATCCAAAATAACATTTCTCAGTACAAACCTAACCTATAATTATGGTAAAGAAAAGAAGAAAAAAGAGTAAAAATTACTTTACTCAGGAGACAGAGGACTATATTGTAATATATAATAATTTAGATCCCATTAAGGATGAAGAAGAAAGAAGTAGAATATATGAAAGAAATATTCATTACCCCTTCTTTAAACTAACCCAGAATATAATACACACCTTTAAATTTTACCATACTGAGGTAGAAAATTTAGAACACCTCCAACATGAAATAATTACATTTTTATTATCTAAAATCCATTTATTTGATCCTACTAGGGGTGCTAAAGCATATTCTTATTTTGGTACTATAGTAAAACGTTGGTTAATTTTATATAATACTAAAAATTATAATAAAAAGGTTAAAAAAACAGATGTAGATGAATTATCTAAGGAAGGCTCATCCCATACTTATAGTATTGAAGAAGAAAATAGCAAAAATGATTTAAATCTTTATATTGATATTTTTGTTGAACATGTTAGCAATAATATTTTTGAATTATTTCCTAAAAAGAATGACGCACAGATAGCAGATGCTATATTAGAGCTATTTAGAAAAAGAGAAGATTTAGAAGTATTTAATAAAAAAGCCTTATACATTTATATAAGAGAAATGGTTGAAGTAAAAACCCCTAAAATCACTAAAATAGCTGATAAACTTCACGATATATTTAAATCAAATTATATTTTTTATTTAGAAAACGGATATACTAAATTCTAATTTTTTCCTAACTTAATATTTATAAACAAAATATTATGGGAGCATTAGATAATATTGTATTTAAAAATAAAAAATTCTCTGATATACTCAGTGAGATCTACGATAACCAGAAAAAGAAAGAAAAACAAATTTCTGGTCTAATATCAGAACTTAAACCCCTTATAAGCGACATAGGAGATGCTACTTTAATTGTTCCCTTAATTAAAGAGTACATGGAAATTGGTGTTCGTAACGATGAACAATTAATTAAAATGGCTACTATAATACAACGTACGCTTAATAATAGTTCAAGCGATGATTCATTGGGTATTACAGATGAGGAAAAACAACAATTAATGGCGGAATTGGATAAGTTAAATACTAATTTCGAAGAAAATAATAATGGCTAAATTTGGATTTTCTAGTTTAAACAATAACTTAAATTCTACAGATACTACTTCCAATTTAGGGAATCAAATTAATGAATTATTCTCTAAAACAATCGCTGTTAGAGTAAAAGATATCATTTTGGATGATACTTACCCTAATTTTGAAAAATTAGGTGGGTGGAATTCTGTAGGTACTATATTTTTTGAAGTAGTAGATATACAGAATAATAATCCACCTGAAAAACCTATTGCTAAACCCTTAATTCCTTATTTAAAAAATTATCCTTTAGTAAATGAGATAGTTTATTTAGTAAAACTCCCAGACTCAAATCTAGATTTATTTACTTCCTCAGAAAGATATTATTATTTAAATGCTGTAAATATTTGGAATCACCCTCACCATAATGCTTATCCTAATTTATTAGAAAATCCTGAATTACCTCCCTCTCAGCAAAAAGATTATGAATCTATAGAAGGTGGGTCTGTTAGAAGAACTACAGATAATTCAACAGAAATAAACTTAAATTCCCCTAAGGTAGGAGGAACATTTGTAGAAAAATCTAATATTCACCCCATTTTACCATTTGCTGGGGACACTATATTAGAGGGAAGATTTGGTAACTCAATTAGATTAGGAAATACTTCAAAATCTAAAAGTATTTTATATAAAAATAATTGGTCTGGAACAGGTAAAAATGGTGATCCAATTACAATATTAAGAAATGGTCAACCAACAAATGCCTCCCCTTCAGGATGGTTACCTGTTATAGAAAATATAAACCAAGATTTATCTTCATTATATTTATCTTCTTACCAATCAATTCCACTAAAATCTAATTTTACATCTTTTCCTGCCATTTCAACTAAATCCCCTGAATCTATAAGTTCATATAATAAACCTCAAATATTATTAAACTCAGGTAGACTAGTATTTAATAGTTATAATGATAGTATATTGTTAAGTTCAAATAAGGCAATATCATTATCTTCTGTTGAAGATATAGGATTATATTCTAGAAGTAATAATGTAAATATAGAAGGCCAAAGTGTAAAATTAGGAGCCTCTTCAGCTTCAGAATCACTTATATTAGGGGATGCTTTTTTAGATGATTTAGCTGTATTATTACAGTCATTAAACTTATTAATGAATTCTTTATCTAGTAATCCTACTTTAGGTCCTGCTGCTTTAGCGGCCGAAAATACTAAATTGCAAATTGATAAAATTAAAGATAATTTAGAGAATTATAAATCTAAAATTGTAAAAACTTTATAAAATGTTAGACGAAGAACTTTTATTATTAGCTCAACAATTTTTAGATAGTCCTGAAGGTGAAAAACTTTTAAAAAATATTGGATTTAAACTTGATGTAGAAAGCATTAACCGTAAAATTAAAGAATCGGAGGATGATTTATCAAGAGAACAAAGAAAAGAAGCTAGAAAGACTAAAAGGGAAGAAAGAAGAAACGAAAGGGAAAAAAGAAAGGAAGAAAGAAGGAAAGCTAGAAAAGAAGAAATCCAACAATTAAGAGCCCAATTAAAAGCCAATATTCCCGTAATTAGAGAATATCCTATATCCGGAAAAGTTTATTGGTTACTAAATGCAAATGATAACCCTGACTATTCGGGAGTATCCATAAAAATATTAAAAGGGGCATTAGTAAAAAAAGAAAATGGAGAAAAAATTCCTGAATCAAATTTACAAACTCAACCTGATGGTTCTTTTAATATAAGGATTAAAACAGTTGTTTTACCATCTAAAGTTACTATAAATGTAGGGAATGATAATGGTGAAAATGAAGAAAGAGAATTTTCATTTAGAGATAACGATGTAGTTATCTTAAGACCACAACTTATTTTTACTAAAAATAATATCCCCCCTGTAATTAGAGATATTACTAATCGGGATAATACTATAAAAAGTGATTTAGGTACTAAAGTATTACTCACTGTAGAACAACAGGCTAAAGCGGCTGTTAATGAAGCTCAAATTAAAATTGATGAGGCTCAAAGTCAATTAAATCCCTTATATTATGATGCTGTTGAAAATGCTTTAACTATTAGAAGAGGTGTTATAATGGATGTTAATAATGTTATCAAAAGCAGATTAATACCTTTGGTTGTAACTTTATTAATATCTTTTGGTATAACTAAAATATCCCAATCTCCATTTAAAACTTGCCCTACCCCAGAACAATTACAAGATAATGTAAGAAGAAGAAATAGGGTAGTAAGACAATTAAACCAAGCTTTTTCTACGATAGTGGTAAATATAGGTTTAGCTGCTACATTTAAAGTACTTCAAAATTTATTAAAAAATGTAGCTCAAACCTTAAGAAATGTACCTTTACCTTTAGCTACTCAACCATATTCTACCGTAGGACAATTACAAGAAGCAGAACAAACTATTGAAGAATTAGAGAAAGCTAATAAAGATTTAAATAGAGAAACAATTATTGCTTTAATATTTTTAGTTAGTAGTATTACTACTGTATTAGTTTTACTAAATGCTCTAGACAAATTAACTGGAGAATGTGCAGGTGAATTAAATTTAGAATTTGAACCCATTAATGAAGAATTACAAGATTTAACTCAAGAACAAGTTGAAGAAGGATTTTCATTAATTGCACAAGTAAATGGATTTACTATGGGTATAGAATTAGAAAAAAATACTATTGGATCCTTAACAAGGAGGTATGCCGTTGCTAAAAATAAACAAGGAGTTGTACAATTAAAAGGAGAACCTTCTTTTAGCGCCACCGATCAAGTATTAATTGATGAATTGGCATTTTATATAACCACAAATAATTTAAAAGCATTTTAATTTAATATTTATAATAAATCACTATATATATGAAAATTACTGAATTAAAAAAAGTAATAAAGGAAACTGTAAAAGAGGCTATACAAGAAGAATTAAAAGATATTCTTTTAGAGGCTATAAAATCTCCTAAGTCTAACATGGTGACAGAAACCCCAATTGTTAATAATACTTTCCCCTCTAAATCTAAGGAAGAAATTAGAGAAAATTATATGAAAGTATTAGATGGAATGAGACCCGGAGCTAATGGTACTATAACAGCCAATACTAACAGTATACCTTTACAAGTAAATGGTCCTATGGACACTACAAGCCCTAATGGTAGCCTCCCCCAGGGAGAAGTTTCTATAGATCAAATAATGGGATTAATGAATAAATAATGGCTATTGTAGTAAGAAAAATATTTAAAAATGATTTAAGACCAAGAGTTGCTATTGGTTTTGATCTGCCTATTAATGGAGATGCAGTTTTTATCCAAAATTTTCTTACTAAGGATGCTATTAAAAACAATTTAATAAACTATTTCTTAACAAACCCAGGCGAAAGGGTAGGAAATCCTACTTTTGGAGCAGGTTTAAGACAATATGTTTTTAGTCAAATAGAAACAGGAAATTTAGATTTCATTACTGAAGACATACAACAAAAAGTTAGAGATAATTTTCCTAATATCATAATTAACTCAGTAAATATACTAAAACAACCTGAATATAATAGCATTATAATTCAATTAAAATACTCAGTACAAGATACAGGTATAAATGATGAATTAGAATTAACATTTACATAATGGCAGTAAATAGAGACATAAAATATTTAAATAAGGATTTTTCGGATTTTAGATCCCAATTAATTAATTTTTCTAAAAATTATTTTCCTAATACCTATACTGATTTTACTCCTTCTTCTCCTGGTATCATGTTTATGGAACAGGCTTCTTATGTAGGAGATGTCCTTTCATTTTATCTTGATAATCAATTACAAGAAACTTATCTACAGTATGTAAGACAAACTAGCAATATATTTGATTTAGCCTACATGTTTGGTTATAAACCAAAAGTAACAGGTTTATCTAATGTTAATGTAGAAGTATTTCAATTAGTCCCCTCAAAATTGGTAGGTGGTACTTATTACCCGGATTATGATTATGCCCTATTTTTTGATTCTAATACCCAGGTTACATCAACTACTAATTCAACTGTTTTTAATATAGAAGATCCTATTGATTTTTCTGTATCAAATTCTTTGGATCCTACAATTGTAAGTGTAGCCCAAATTTCTAGTAATACCCCAACATATTTTTTACTAAAGAAAACAAGAAAAGCTTCTTCTGGAAATATAAATACTACAACTTTTAGTTTTGGAGATTTTGAAGAATTCCCTACTGTAACTATAAATGCCGAAAATATAGCTGGTGTTATAGATATTTTTGATTCCGATAATAGTGAATATAATGAAGTTGATTACTTGGGGCAAGAAACAGTGTTTAAGGCATTAAAAAATACAAATGTTAATGATCCTAATAACTTTGTTAATAGTAATGATTCACCCTATATTTTACAAGTCAAAAAAGTCCAAAAAAGATTTGCTACTAGATTTATTGACAGTGGATCCCTTCAAATACAATTTGGAGCTGGAAATCCTTCTGATATAGATGAAGAAATTATTCCAAACCCTGATAATGTAGGTATAGGATTACCTTATGAAGTAAATAAATTAACTACTGCTTTTAGCCCTACTAATTTTATTTTTACAAATACTTATGGTATTGCCCCCACAAACACCACACTCACAGTTAGGTACACCACAGGAGGTGGGGTTGCTTCAAATGTTCCTGCTAATAGTATAACTTCATTAGATACTTCAACTGTGAGATTTAACAATAATAACTTAAACAGTTCCACAGCACAATATGTATTTGATTCTATTGCTGTTAATAACCCTTCAGGTGCAACAGGCGGGCAAGATGGGGATAATGCAGAAGAAATAAGACAAAATACTTTAGCTAACTTTGGTTCACAATTAAGAAATGTGACCGCTGATGATTATTTAGTAAGAACTTTAAGTATGCCTTCAAGGTTTGGTATTGTTTCTAAAGCATATAGCCAAAAACCAAAAGCTAATGAAGGAAATAATACTGTAGATATTTATGTTTTAGGGTATGATAATAATAAAAATTTATCAACAGCTTCTAATACTTTAAAAGATAATTTAAAAACCTATCTTAATCAATATAGGATGATTGGTGATTCTATAGGGATTAAGGATGCTTTTATTATTAATATAGCAGTTAACTTTGAGGTAATAACTGTCCCTAATTTTAACAATAGTCAAGTTTTAAGTCAATGTGTAAATGAATTAATAGAATATTTTAATATAGATAATTGGCAAATTAATCAACCTATTTTAATAAAAGATATAGAATTATTAATAGATAGAATCCCTGGAGTACAAACAGTACAAAATGTTACTATTACTAACAAAGCAGGAACAAGTTCAGGTTATTCACAATATGCTTATGACATTAATGGAGCAACTCAAGGTAAATTAATTTATCCTTCAATTGATCCTTGTATTTTTGAAGTTAAGTTTCCAAACCAAGATATTAAAGGAAAAGTGATAAATATTTAAAAATGGCAGTATATAAATTCTTTCCAACTAAAGACGCTACTATATATTCATATTACCCAAATATGAACACAGGGATTGATCCTATTCTTGAATTAGGAAACCTTAACCCTTTAACTAATCCCTCCCCCCAAGTATCTAGATTTCTTATTCAATTTAATCAAGCTGAAATTGAAAGTATTATAGATAACAGAGTAGGTTCTGGAAATAAATTTTCAAGTAGTTTAAAATGCTTTATAGCTGAAGCACAAGGAATAAATCAAGAAACAACAGTAGAAGCTTATCCTGTATATGGTTCATGGAATAATGGAACAGGTCAATATTTAGATTCACCTCAAACTACTAATGGTGTAACTTGGACTAACAGACTTTTATCCGGATCTGATAACCAATGGATTACATCTTCATTCCCAACATATGTAACAGGATCTTACACCTCAGGTAATGAAGGAGGAGGAAATTGGTACACAGGTTCAAATGATACTAATAATACTAATTTAGTAGTTAGTCAAAGTTTAGCTTATAGAACTTTTAAAGATTTAAATTTAAATGTTACTGATATAATAAATGTTTGGTATTCTAGTTCTAATTCAATTGGAGGGTTTACTGACATATCAAATGAAGGATTTATATTAAAATTCTCAAGTTCAGTTGAATTTGCTGCTGATTTTGATGTTCAACCTCAATTGCAATATTATGCAATAGATACTAATACAATTTACCCACCAGTATTAGAAATAAAATGGGATGATTCCTCTTTTGAAACTGGAAGTCTATCAGAAATTAACACTACAGATTTAGTAGTAGCTTTAGATAATAATCCAGGAATATTTTATAGTGAAAGTATAAATAGATTTAGATTAAATGTTAGAGAACAATTTCCTGTTAGAACATTCCAAACAGCTTCTATTTATACCACTAACAAATATTTAAATAGTAGTTCATTATATGCTATAAAAGATTTAGATACTAATGAATATGTAATTGATTTTGATTCACAATTTACTAAAGTAAGTTGCGATTCAACTGGAAATTACTTTGATATATACATGAATGGTTTAGAACCAGAAAGATATTATAAAATTTTAATTCAAACTACCATTAGTGGTAGTACTATAGTTAAAGATGATAAATATTACTTTAAAGTAGTTAATGGGTAATGGCAGAAAAGATAGTAGATTTAAAAAAGAATGTATATAATAAAGTTGAGTACTCTAAAACTATTGATACTAATTTTAGAGAACTAGGAGTTACATCTATTTCAGAAGATTTAGAAAATCAAGTTTCTGTTGAACAATTCTTTACTTTATATAATGAACTTTTTTATGATATTCCACCAAACGGAAATACTAATTCTCATGAATTTTTAGTTCAACAAAGTGGTAATTATATAGGATTTGAAAATAAGTTAGAAGAAATTGAAGCATTACAATTAGAAATATCCCAATTAAGAAGAGATTTACTTAATTCTCAAATCCAAAATATAGAACTAACTACGGGACAAAAAGTTGAAATCAATTTAGATAATCTAGGCAATAACCCAGGTGAGATAGATAATGCTATAAAAGATATAAGAAAGGATTTAAATTTACCTTAAAAAAGTATAAATGGAGGAAGAAATTAAAATAGTACCTATAAATCCAGATACGTTTGAAACACAAGAATATGATTCTTCAGATAGGGAGTTATTAACTGTATCTATATTAGATACTAGTTTTTCTGGTTCTAGTGATTATATAGAATTAGCAATATATGATGAAAACCAAAATTTAATAGAGGAAGTAAGTAATTTAAATACTTATACTATTAAACAAGGCGATGTACTTTTAAACCCAGAACAAGATTTAATCAATTTAGGTTTAGATGTAGATTCATATTTTACTAATTATACTTTTTACAGAAAAAGATTATCTTCTTCCCCATCAGAAAAATATTATGTTAGTAACATCAGTTCAAATAGAACTGAAATAGAAATTTCTAGTAATCAAGTAGATGAAACAGAAATTTTATCCTCCACAAATGAATTTATACAATATAGAGAAAATGCTCCCTATTTTGTAGATTTTTATTTAAATTTTGGGGATAATCAAACTATTGTAGCAAATAATATAAAATTATCTAACAATAAAGTTTTAATAAAATTATATACACCCTTACCCTCAAATTATGATATTAAATCCCAATTATGGATAGTAGAAGAAATATCTACCCCACAAGCATATAAAATTACTTTCCCCTCAGTTATTAAGGTAGCTGATGATTTTGTTTATATACAAGGCCCTAATTTTGGGTTAAAAGAAGAAACACCTAAAGGATCCTCAGGTGGGGACTTTTCATATAGTGAATTAACAAATACTTCACTAACTAGTTCCTACAATGAAATACAAAATTTATTAACTAAAAAAGAAATTGAAGTTAATATTGATTACGAAGATTTTGGGGAATTTGTCCATTTTAGCTCAGCTAAAACTAGATTAGAAAATTTTTATTATAAAGTAGGTTTAATAGAATCCGCAAGTAATCAAATAAGTGATTTCTTAGAACAAATATCGGGTGGAACTTTAGATACTATTGCTTATAGTGAAAGTAAAGCAACATTATCAAATCAAGTAGAAGAAATAATTAAAAACTTTGATGGATATGAAAGGTTTTTATATTATGATAGTGGATCTTTATTTTCTTATCCTAAATCTAATTTAACACCCCCATATAATTTATATTCAACTGGAAGTACAGAAGTATTAAATTGGTTAGGTAATGCCGATCCTTCTTCTGTTTATTACGGTGGTATAGCTTTATCCGCTTCTAATTTTGACCAAGAAAATAAAGATTGGTTATATTGGACTATACCTCAATATTTAAGAGATGATCCTGAAAATTCCCAATACGAACTATTTGTTGATATGGTGGGTCAACATTATGATAATGTTTGGGTTTATGTTAAAGATGTTTCAAAGAAATTTGATGCTGATAACAGATTACAGTATGGTATATCTAAGGATTTAGTAGCACAAGCTATTAGAGACTTTAATGTTAAATTATACTCTAATAATTTTAATAGGGATGAATTATATACTGCATTTTTGGGATTAACCCCCTCAGGCAGTTTATTCCCATTCCCAGATATAACCGATACATTACCTGCTAATACTGGGTCTGAATATATAGATACTAAAGTATCTTCTTCAAACGATGCTATCCCATTAGATGATGTAAATAAGCGTTTATATAAACGTATCTACCATAATATACCTTATTTATTAAAAACTAAAGGTACCCATAATGGTTTAAGAGCATTATTAACTTCATACGGTATACCAGATACAATATTAAGAATTAATGAGTTTGGTGGAAGTAAAAGACATACAACCACAGATAGAAATTTAGAAGAAAAAGTATTTAATTATGCCTTTGATACTGAAGGTCAATATTATTTTTCTTCTTCATTTTCAACTTTAGCAGCTTGGGAAGGTGGAAGTGGCACTCCAAATACAGTACAATTTAGATTCAAATCCCCAGGTATACCTACTACTGCTAGTTATTCACAATCACTATGGTCAATTGATGATGGTGCCTCTTCAGTAGTATTAGAATATACAAGTTCTGCTTTTACAAGTGGATCTTATTCCGGATCAGTAGTAGATCCTTATAATACCTATGCTACATTAAAATTTATTCCTGATAGTGGGGATACTACAAAAAGTGCTAGTTTATATTTCCCATTTTTTGATGGAGGATGGTGGTCAGTAATGACTATCTTACAAGGAGGTAATGCAACTTTATATGCTGCTAATTCATTAGATGGAAATCTAAAATTTACAGGTTCAAATAGTATTAGTGGGTTCTCAAATGGACCTTATAGAGGGGATGAAATTCAATTCCCCAATTCTAGCACGGTAACTATAGCGAGTAAAGATTATGAACCATTTTCTGGATCTTTTCAAGAAATAAGGTATTTTTCTCCAAGTTTAAGTGAAAGTATTTTCCATGATTATACTTTAAATCCTTATTCATTTGAAGGAAATAGTATAAATAGGGCTCCTTATGAATTAACTTTTAGAGCTGATTTAGGAACTCAACTAAACACAGGAAGTAGAACTTCCATCCATCCTAAAGTTACAGGTTCGGCTAACTACCCTACAGCATCATTTACTGGCCCTACAAGTAATTACTTTTTAAGTAATGAAAACTTTACAACCAATAAAGAATCAATATACCTAAATGCTTTAGCCACGGGTATAAAAGATAGGGCAACTGTTAAAGCTACAATAAAGGAAACAATTCTACCCGATAGTCCTAGTGGTTCTAACACGTCTATTACCGTGTTATCACCACTGCAATCATTACAACAAACATCCCCAACTACAGAAAGTTTCACTGATGAAATTAACTATGTAGACATATCTTTTTCTCCTCAAGATCAAATTAATGATGATATTATTGCCCAATTAGGTAATTTTAATATAGGAGATTACATTGGAGATCCAAGACAAATTTATTCATCAAGTATCAATTATCCTGAGTTAGATGATTTAAGAGATGAGTACTTTGAAAAATATATTAAAAGTTATGATCTAAAAGATTTTGTAAGGTTAATAAAATATTTTGATAATTCACTATTCAAAATGATTAAAGACTTTACTCCTGCTCGTACTAGTTTAACTTCTGGGGTAACTGTAAAACAACATATTTTAGAAAGAAATAAATCTCCTTTCGTACAAGCAACTTCTAGTAATGAAACATTTAGTGGTTCAATTAAACCACAATCTAGAAATTATAACACAGGATCAGGTGATGTAGGAGCTTATGAATATACTAGTGGATCTTCAATTTATAGATTTAGCGGTGGAACAGGAGGTTCATTTGAAAGATATAATACTTTATCTGCTGACCCATATTATCAACCAACTTTATCTAATAGATTTTTCTTAACACAAAGTTATAGTGAATCAATTCAAGGATCAATTAATAGTACAGGTTCATTCCCTAATTATTCAAATAGAATTCCTGGGTTTACTTCAACTTCTAGTTTAGCTCTTTATAGAAATGCTAGAGCAGATCAAAGAGAATTTTATGATGGGGAATTTAGTGGATCCCATATTGTAGCAACAACCCAATCTTTAAATCCAGAATGTGCCCCCTATTTAAAAGTAGTAGATACTTCTATTAGTTATAATCCATTATTTTTCCCAAACACTTCTGTTGGAAGTACTGAATTTAGCAAAAACACAAATAATCCAGTTAGTGGTGATGCTTGGGTGTATTATTCAGGTGAAACTGTTAAACTTATAAAATTATCTTCAGCTGATTTAAATGGAGTTTTAGTTACTGATTATTTACAAGCTTCAGATAGGATAGAAATTGCATTCCCTGATTTTACAGTCGGAGGAAGAACATCAGCAGAATATTATATTAATGGGGTTACCCCATTTGCCAATAGTGTATTATTAACTATAGATCAATCTCAAGGTGATATAACCGTAACTGGTTCTGAAGTAGGAGGTTCCGAAAATTGGAGTTTACGAGCTAGTGGTAGTTATTCTAACGAGGGTCCTAGTGATAATGAATCACAAGGTGTATTTGTATCACCGAGTAAAACTAATCAATCCCAAACATTTGTATATTGGAATGGTGGGACAGAAGATGCCCAAGGATTTTTTAATACTGGTTCCTCTTCTACGACTTTAGCTGATATATTAGCTGGAATAAATACTAATTTTGGAGGATATGCTCCTAATAGAACCTCAAATATACCTTGGTTTTTTAGTTGTTCATTATTTTATAGTGCATCCGATACTGATTTTGAAGGAGGAGTTACATCATCGGGGGTTTATCATTCGGCTAGTAGATACAGTGGAGGTGATTTAACAAATCAATCTTTTACTCTTATTAATAATAATGATAGTGGGATATATGTTCCTTCCCCAAGATTAGTAGACCTTAATTCTTTATACTTTACAAGCTCATATAATACACAAATCCCCGGAAACTCAGGTTCAGGATTTGCTCAAGGAGGCCACCCACAAATAAAAAGTGCAGGTACAGGTTCAATTGATTTCCATTTCCCCTATTTAACCCTATCAGGAAGTGGGTTATCTATTACATCTAATCCTACACCATTTTCAGGTAGTACATTAAATGGTTTTAATGGTGATTTTAATGCAAAAGATGGAACTCCTGGAACTAATGTGTTAAGGTTATATGGTCATTCTGCCTCAAGGGATGGAGCTTTCCATTTTGACCAATCAGAAGCCGAAGATTACCAAGCTAATCATGCAGATGGGTATCCAGGTGATCCAACAGGTATACCAGTAAGTGTAACTTTTTTAACAGCTTCCAGTGTTGACTTTAGATATGAATTAACTGCTAGTGCTGGATTAGATATTTCTGCATCTTTTCAATATGGTTCTGCTTCTCAATTTACTAATAACACCCAGAATACTATTGCAATATATAGAACAGCTAGTGATACTGGGAATATTAATTATTTTCCAAAATTTGGATTTTCTATAAATGGAGCTAATGATGGTAGTGAAGTCTTAATGTTTAGACCAGTACTTAAATCTGGGGAAGACAGTTTTGACTACTACTTTGGATCAGCTTCATTATCATTAGATGCCAATTTTAATGTTGAATATGATTTAGGAGATGAAATTGTATCACAAACTGAAACCCGTACTTTTAGTTTAGAATTAACCTCCCCAGTTCAAGGAGGTGGACTTAATGCCTTTACTTCATCAAATACATCTGAACCTACTAGTTCAGTGAATATACAAGTGCACTTAAAAGTAACAGGTTCGGATGGAGATGGTGCATATGAAAGAATAATAACAAGTTCAAATATATTATCAAGCCAAGGAATCTACCCAGGTGCCACGTTTACGTTTCCTGATAGCCCTATAGCAGATATATTTAATGGAGCTACACAAAGTGCCGATTCTTCAACTACTATTACTAGACAAAACGATATGTACTTTATAGAATATTCTATGAGTAATTTTGTTGATAATTCTGATAATGTAATAGTAGACTTTTTAGAAAATGGAGACACAGGATCTAAAATTTTAATAAGTCAATCTTTTGGAGGTTCATTTACAGGAGTATATAATTTAACAGCCTCAGTATCAGTTGAACAATATAATTCCGAAACAGGCCAGTTCTTAAGAAATACTTTTACACAACCTGAATTTATAATTCCTAATTCTAATTCAACAGGAAGAATAGAGGCATCAGGTTCATATATAGGCCAATTTAATCAAAATGATATATTTAGATTAAACACTAAAGTAAATAAAACTTTAGAATCAGGATTAACTATTACTTCTTATACAATGAGTATATTTCCATCTTCATCTGTAGATAGTGAAATTACCTCTTCGGATAGTCCTGACTATGGGGTATATAGAGTGCCAACAAGCACTAACTTTATTGTTCCTACTTTCTTTGGAGAAAATATATTACCTTTTGATAAAGCATTAAATTGTCAACCTACTCTAAATAATTATATAGAAGCTAGAGATAATAGCTTTTTAATGGATGTAGATTATTCATTTAATACAGGTTCAAATACACCACAAAATTTTAATTTAATTATTAATAATACAGCTACAAAAGCACAAACCCCAGATTCTAATTATACTGATACTGGTATTATTAATTCAAAATATAAAGGATCAAAATCAACATCCCAAAGATTAAATGTTTGGACACCTACTGATAGAGGAACATATGGTAAATCTCCAACAGTAGAAAGCAGAAATGCATTTTTTGCTTATTATAATTCTATTGAAAATTACTACCCATTAGTAAATGATACTATTGGGTTATATTTAAATTATTTAATAGATAAAGATGGTAATGCTATTCCACCTAGTTTAGAAGGAAATATATTCCAAGCTACTATCCAAAATACATTCCAAACATCAGATAAAGTTAGTTTAAGTTTACTAACAGGTAGTAAAAATTTACAAATATTAAATGATCAATTTGATTTAGTAAAGTTGGGAGTTGTACCTGTTCCTATTTTATATAGCCAAAATGGAGGCCAAGCTTCAAGCTCTAACATTCCCATTACAAGTTCAAGAAGAATAAGTTTATACGATAATAGTGATGATAATTCATTTAACAATTATAGTTTTGTAGCTAATGGAACTGCTAGTTTTGCCGGAAATTATACTAGTACTTCTTCATTTAATATAATTTTAGACCCAACCCAAGAAATTACTTCAAGTGTTTCTGCATCTACAATTATAGAAGATGCAAAAGTAAAAAACTATTACGAATCCAATAAAGGTATAATTTTATTTCCTGATGATCCTGATAGTCCTGGTAATAATGATTTATCCCAAGATTATTTAGTTAGTGTAAATACTTTATTAGATACTAGTTTCTTAAGAGAAGCTAATACTATAGAATTAGAAGTAAAATTAGCTTTAGAATATGATACCACAGGAGATAACTTCTCAGGGAATGAAGTAAATATTCCCCCTACAATAGAAGATATACAATTATATGTTTATCAAAATGGTCAATCTAATCTTATAGGTTCTGTTGCTTTTGGGGATGACGATGTTATTAGATATGTAACAGGTAGATTAACCAGAAATACAAGAAGACAAAGAAGAAAATATGGTTTAAATAAAAAAGATAGAAGAATAGGCTCTGAGGAACCTATAGTAAACCAAAATAATGAGATAGAATTTGTAGTTGAGAATTATGCCGTTAGAGAAATATTAAAAGCTAATGGATATAATTTGGATAACCCTTCGTATAGCCTACAATGGAGAATCACAGCAAATTCAGGAAACAATAAATTTAAAAAACAATCTGCCTTAAGATGGAGGTTAAGTGCATTCACTAGAGGAAGTTCCAATGTAATATTTCCTGGAGCAACTCCATTAGCTTTACCTACTAAAATAAGATTAGAAGGTAATAAAGCACATTTGTATGCTAATGATAATACAGGTTCATTCCCATTTTGGGTATTTACAGGTTCAGCAGGAGGTGGTACAGATATTATAAGTTCTAGTGTATTGGTAATGTCATCTTCAAATTTAAATGAAGCATATGGAGAAGATTCATTCCAAGGAAAATTACCTTACACCCCAGGAGGAGCAACTCCAAATTTCCCTGGAGGAGTAGAACCTCCAGGAACACAATTTCCGGAAATATATTACCCAATGGTTTTATATCCTGGTGATGAAATTAGATTTGGTAATAATGAAAACCTATCTTATAGAATTAAAAGAGTAACCCCACCCCAGGAAAATATTGAAGGTGATGGAAGAGGTAGATTAAAAATAGAATTAGATGGTGATGTATCTGCCAATGTAAACAAGGATTTCTTCTTAGTTAGAAGATATATTCCTAATGCTAATAGTATGTTATTGGATGCCCAATTCCCATACTTAGCGAATGGTTCAGGATCTAATTCAACAGGTATAGCATTCCCTCCTTTTCCTGCAATAGGATTAGAAGAAAGTGCTTCAGCAATAATAGTAGATTTAACTAGTAAAGGAATAATAACTTAATATATTTATAACATATAATATTTATATAAAAATTTAAACATGGGATATCTAAATAACTCAGTAATAACGGTTGATGCAATTCTTACTAAAAAAGGTAGAGAATTATTAGCAAAAAACGATGGTTCATTCCAAATTACCCAATTTGCCTTAGCTGATGATGAAATAGATTATACTTTATATAATCCAAATCACCCATCAGGCTCGGCATACTATGGAGAGGCAATTGATAATATGCCCCTTTTAGAAGCCTTTCCAGATGAGCAACAAATAATGAAATATAAATTAGTAACTTTACCTAGAGGTACAGCTAAATTACCTGTGTTAGATTTAGGATATAGTGCTATAACATTAAAACAAGGAGCTCAATTAGCAATTACACCCCAAACTTTAAATTACTTAGGTAATGTTCAAACTTTTGAATCTAGTGGGTATTCTGCTACTATTGGGGATGTTAGATTATTTAGTACATTTAATGGTGTAGGAATTGATTCTACTACTGAAAGTAACAATTCAACTACTACTATTGGAACTAATGTTTCTAAAACAGTAACAGGAACTCAAATTAACTTAACTGCAACAACAGTTAATACTTTATTTGGAACTAACACCCAGTTAAAAACTACATTAACTGTAGTAGGATTAGATAGTGGAGCTAGATTATCAATTCCAGTAACAATTACTCAAAACCAACTAACATAATAAAATATGGGCTTTAAAAGATTTGATCCAGAAGATTTTGTTGTAAGTTCTGATACAGTAACTTCAACAGTATGGTCTAATAATGCAGTAGAATTAAATAGTTATTTCACTTCATCAACTCAAACCCAAGGTAGCTCAGGAGAGTATTATATAAATGTTTACCAAACAGCTTCTGATGATGCTAGTGCTGCAGTTCAATTTGCTATAGCTTATGCTGATAGTGAAGGAAGTGGATCATTATTATTTGATGCTAATGTGGAAGGAAAATCTCCTTCAAGAAGTATTTATGGTCAATACAGAACATTACTTTTAGAAGATGAAAATGCCCAATTTGTATTTGGAGACAGTTACTCAGGAAGTTATTTTTATATAATTAGTCCTGATAGGGCAAGATATAAAGAAAAATTACTTCCGGGTTCATTTAATTTAAGTCTAACTGGTAGCCGTGGAGGTGCAGGTGTTAAGTTGAAATTAACTGATAACTCTAAAGATGTAACATTACCTACTTTTTATGGTACCCAAAGAGCATATCAAATTGTAAGTGGTTCTGATGGTGCCGCTTATACAGGTACTGGATATACTACAAACTCTGGATCATATGGTTTATTTTTTCCTGATACTTCAACAATTATTTTAAATGGGGCTGCTTTAGATGATAATAATACTGAAGGTATTAATTTAAACACAGGAAGAGATAGTAATACTAATAACAACAACCCAGAAAAATTATATAATAATATCTCAGGATCTTTATCTACAGTATTTAAATTAAATTCTCAAGAAACAATTACATCAGATTATGTTTTCGTTAGAGCAAGAAATTCTGAATTTAACTACACAGAAAATCCAAGTTTTATTTCAGGTTCAACCGGTGAAGTAGTATATAATTATTTTATAGATAATCCACAAACATATGCTACAACTGTGGGAATGTATAATGATAGTAATGAATTACTAGCTGTAGCAAAACTTTCAAAACCCTTAGTTAAAGATTTTACAAAAGAATCATTAGTAAGGGTTAAACTAGATTTCTAAAAATGGAATGGCATCAGGTAATGAGTATAAAGTACAATCTTTTAAAAGATTCGATGCACAGGATATATCAGTATCTTCGTTAAAAACCAATAAAAGGTTTTTATTTGAGGGTGGTGATCCTTTAACAGGTTCGAATGTTAATATTGATAGATTCATAGGAATCCAAGGTGATTATCTCACTACTCAATCTGAAACTGGAGAAATACCTGGTGAAGAACAATATAAGGTTCTTGTATATGATTCCATAAAACAACTTTATTATACTAACTATATCTCAGGGAGTGAAGGAGAAATTTCCTTTGCTAATACAGCTAGTTTCAACCCAGATGGAACTATAAGTCCATTTTCAGGATCTGATCCAAGATATCAAACTAGTTACTATAATTACGAAGGTACAACTTTAAATCCACAAAAAACATTTAATACCGAAAGTATAGGAGTTATATCTATCCCCAATAAATTATATGGGGATGTAATAGAACCAGGTACTTTTTACATTAATAGCCCAAAAAGTGGGGCTTTGTATGATGATGGAGAAGGAAGGTTGTATAGTACAGGTGAATCTGGTATTGGAGTTTATTATGTAGGTAATGTTATTTACCAACATGGTATAGTAACAATTACTGATCAACCCTCATCAGAATTAATATTCCCAACCCCATCACCAACTCCATCAATTACCCCTTCTATTTCTATAACCGCTACTCCAACAAAAACACCTACACCTTCTATTACTAGAACACCTTCTATTACTAGAACACCTAGTAGAACCCCTTCAATTACTAGAACACCAAGTATAACCCCTTCAGTAACATTATCACCTAGTATATCAGTTACTTTAAGTATAACAAGAACTCCACCTGAATCTCCATCTCCATCACCTACAATAACATTAACACCTAGTAAATCCCCAGGAGCTAGTCCATCAATAACTCCCACCATAACACCTACTATAACCACAACTCCTACTAATACACCTTCGATTACACCTACATTAACTGCTACCAATACACCAACAATAACTCCCACTATTACCCCTAGTATTACATTTACTCCTACTAATAGCCCTACTCCAAGTATCACACTTACTCCTACAAGAACACCCTCACAAACTCCACCTGCTACTTACGATGTAACAGTTAGAGAATGTACTGGTGATACTACTGAATACTTCTTTAGGTTTGATACCACAAGTCCACCATTAGTAGGAAATGCTATTACCGTAAGTGGTGATGCTTTTGTAAATGGTAAAAATTGGGAAGTTTTAAATTTTACCCCTTCTGGGGAACCTGATTACACTGTCACATTATTAACAGTCTCAGCTGATTGTACTTCTGTTACTAGTCCAACTCCTACTCCTACAATCACTCCTACAAATACACCTTCTATTAGCATTACCCCTAGTATTACATTTACCCCTACTATTACTCCTAGTATTACACTTACTCCTACAAGAACACCTTCACAAACCCCACCTGCTACTTATGATGTAACAGTTAGAGAATGTACTGGTGATACTACTGAATATCACTTTAGGTTTGATACCACAAGCCCACCTTCTATAGGAAATGCTATTACTGTAAGTGGTGATGCTTTTGTAAATGGTAAAAATTGGGAAGTTTTAAACTTTACCGCTTCTGGTGATCCTGATTACACCGTTACATTACTAACAGTCTCAGCTGATTGTGGTTCAGTTACTAGCCCAACTCCAACACCTACTATCACACCTACTAATACACCTTCAATTTCTATTACTCCATCTATAACTCCAAGTATTACACTTACTCCTACTCCTACTAATACACCTACATTAACACCTTCAAGAACACCCTCACAAACCCCACCTGCTACTTATGATGTAACAGTTAGAGAATGTACTGGTTCTACTACTGAATACTTCTTTAGATTTGATACCACAAGCCCACCTTCTATAGGAAATGCTATTACTGTAAGTGGTGTTGCTTTTGTAAACGGTAAAGATTGGGAAGTTTTAAATTTTACCCCTTCTGGGGAACCTGATTACACTGTTACGTTATTAACAGTTTCAATCGATTGTACCTCAGTTACTAGCCCAACCCCAACACCAACGATTACACCTTCAATTACACCTTCTATTAGCATTACCCCATCTATAACCCCAAGTATTACAATTACACCTTCGATTAGTATCACACCTTCGATTACACCTTCGATTACACCAACATTAACTGCCACTCCAACAGTAACTGACACACCAACTCCTACACCAACAGATACTCCTACACCTACTCCTTCTATTAGTATTACACCTTCTATTAGTATTACACCTTCTATTACCCCAACAATAACACCAACACCCACCCCAACACCAACCATTACCCCTACAGTAACACCTTCAATTAGTGTATCACCAGTAGCAGGATGTAATGCAATCTCAGGTCTTGCATTTGAAGTTTCTATCTCAGATGCATGTGATCCACTTAACCAAACTCAAACCTATTATTCAAGTAATACAACTAGTTTACAAGATGGAAGTATAATGTTTACAAACTCTAGTTGTGTAAAACCTTTCAGAAGCCTTTCACGATACCTTTCAGATGGTAGTATATACGGTCAAACAAATACTTCTGGGGTATTTACCAAGATAGGGGATTGTGTGTAAAATTTAGTAAGTAAATATTTATAAATAATGAGTACTTACAAAAAGTTCAAGTCTGAAAATATTCGAATTTCACCATTGGAGATGAATAAGGGCTTTACTTTTTCAAGTGGAGATACTCTAACAGGTTCAAATACCAATATTGACAGATTCATAGGAATCCAAGGTGATTATTTGTCAACCCAATCTGAAACAGGACAAATCCCAGGAGAAGAACAATATAAAGTTCTTATTTATGATTCCATAAAACAACTTTACTATACCAATTATATATCGGGAAGTGGAGGTAGAATTTCTAATGCTAATACTGCTAGTTTTAATACTGATGGAACTGTAAGTCCCCTTTTAGGGTCTGATCCAAGATATCAAACTAGTTATTATAATTATGAAGAAACTACTTTAAACCCCCAAAAAACATTTAACACTGAAAGTATAGGGGTTATATCTATTCCTAATAGATTATATGGAGATAATATCGAACCTGGTTCTTTTTTCATTAATGCCCCTAGTAGTGGAGGTTTATATGATGATGGGGAAGGAAGAATATTTAGTAAAGGTGAAGGAGACACAGGAACATATTATGTAGGTAATATTATTTACCAACATGGTATCATTACTATTACAGATCAACCTGCTAGAGAAATTATTGTACCATCTACAACTCCAACACCATCACTTACACCATCAAGAACTCCATCACTTACTCCTACCAAAACACCAACTCCTTCAATTACAAGAACACCAAGTATTACAAGAACACCAAGTATTACCCCTTCAATTACAAGAACACCAAGTATCACCAGAACCCCTTCTAGAACTCCTGATGTAACAAGAACACCAAGTATCTCAGTAACACCAAGTATAACTAGAACGCCTAGTATTACACCTTCGATTACTAGAACACCTTCAATTACAAGAACTCCTAGTGTAACAAAAACACCAAGTCTTACTCCTTCAATTACTAGAACCCCTAGTATAACTCGTACACCAAGTATAACAGTTACCCCTAGTATATCAATAACACCTACTCCAAGTATTACTAGAACCCCTTCATTAACTAGAACACCAAGTATCACTAGAACACCTGGTGCTACAGTTACACCTAGTATCTCAACTACTTTAACACCTAGTGTATCTATAACAAGGACACCTACAATTACAAGAACCCCTAGTATAACAGCTACACCTTCGATTACTAGAACACCATCAATCACTAGAACCCCTAGTGTATCAACAACTCCACCACCTAGTGTATCTATAACAAGAACACCTTCAATAACAAGAACTCCTAGTATAACAAGAACACCTAGCATAACTGCAACCCCATCTATTACTAGAACACCTAGTGTATCAATAACTCCTCTACCTAGTGTATCTATAACAAGAACACCTACAATTACAAGAACCCCTAGTATAACTCGTACACCGTCAATTACTAGAACACCTAGTAGAACAGTTACACCTAGTATTTCAACTACTTTAACACCTAGTGTATCAATAACAAGAACACCATCAATCACTAGAACTCCTAGTATTACTAGAACCCCAACAGTTACTAGAACCCCCTCAATAACTGTAACCCCTACAAGAAGTATTGGAGCTTCTCTTACACCTACTCCTACAAGAACACCATCAATCACTAGAACCCCTAGTATCACTAGAACCCCAACAGTTACTAGAACCCCTAGTATATCAGTAACTTTAACTCCTAGTACATCAGTAACAAGGACACCAAGTATTACTAGAACCCCTAGTATAACAGCTACACCTTCAATTACTAGAACCCCTAGTATAACAGCTACACCTAGTATTACTAGAACCCCTAGTATTACTAGAACTCCAAGTATAACCCGTACTCCTAGTATTACACCTTCAATCACCAGAACTGCTAGTATAACAAGAACACCTAGTGTTACTAGAACACCCAGTATAACCCGTACTCCTAGTATTACACCTTCAATCACAAGAACTCCTAGTATTACTAGAACCCCAAGTGTAACTTCTACCCCATCAATTACTAGAACACCTAGTATAACTAGAACTCTATCAATCACTAGAACTCCATCAATTACTCCTTCAGTTACTAGGACTCCAAGTATTACTAGGACTCCAAGTATAACAGCAACACCTTCTATTACTAGAACACCAAGTATAACAGCTACACCTTCAATTACTAGAACTCCATCTATTACTAGAACCCCTTCTAGAACACCTGATGCAACAGTAACTCCTAGTATTACTAGGACTCCAAGTATAACTCGTACCCCTAGCATTACCCCTTCTATCACTAGAACACCAAGTATTACTAGGACTCCTAGCATAACAGCTACACCTTCTATTACTAGGACTCCTTCTATAACCCCAAGTATAACCCGTACCCCAAGTATAACTGTTACACCTTCAATTACAATAACACCATCAATTACTAGAACACCATCAATTACTAGGACTCCATCTATAACACCAAGTGTCACTAGAACACCAAGTATAACAAGAACACCAAGTATAACAGCTACACCTTCTATTACTAGAACCCCTAGTATAACTCGTACTCCTAGTATAACAGCTACACCATCAATCACTAGAACCCCCTCCAAAACCCCTGATGCAACTAGAACACCTAGTATAACTCGCACCCCTAGTATTACAAGAACACCTAGTATAACGGCTACTCCTTCAATTACTAGAACACCTTCAATTACTAGAACCCCTAGTGTAACAAGAACACCTAGTATCACACCTTCTATTACTAGAACCCCAAGTATTACTAGAACCCCAAGTATAACTGCTACACCTTCTATTACTAGAACACCAAGTATAACAAGAACACCTAGTATCACACCTTCTATTACTAGAACCCCAAGTATAACCCGTACCCCAAGTATTACTGCTACACCTTCTATAACAAGAACTCCTAGTGTAACAAGAACACCAAGTATAACAGCTACACCTTCTATTACTAGAACCCCTTCTATTACTAGAACGCCATCAATTACTAGGACCCCTAGTATTACAACCACCCCTTCTATTACTAGAACTCCTAGTATAACTCGCACCCCTAGTATAACAGCCACTCCCTCTATTACTAGAACACCTAGTATTACACCTTCTATTACTAGAACACCAAGTATAACTGCTACACCTTCTATTACTAGAACCCCCTCTAGAACTCCTGATGCAACTAGAACACCTAGTGTAACCAGAACACCTTCAATTACCAGAACACCTTCAATTACTAGAACACCAAGTATAACAAGAACACCCAGTATTACTCCTTCAATTACTGCCACACCATCAATCACCAGGACTCCTAGTATTACCAGAACTCCATCTATTACACCTACAATTACAAGAACCCCCAGTATAACCCGTACACCATCAATTACTAGAACCCCTAGTATAACTCGTACACCTTCTATCACCAGAACACCTAGTATTACTGCTACACCTTCAATTACTAGAACCCCTAGCATTACTCCTTCAGTTACAAGAACACCGAGTATTACAAGAACACCAAGTATAACAGCTACACCTTCTATTACTAGAACGCCATCAATTACTAGAACACCATCAATTACTAGAACACCAAGTATAACAGCTACACCTTCTATTACTAGAACCCCTTCTATAACCCCAAGTATCACAAAAACTCCTAGTATTACTAGAACTCCATCTATTACACCTACAATTACAAGAACACCAAGTATAACAGCTACACCTTCTATCACCAGAACACCCTCCAAAACTCCTGATGCAACTAGAACACCTAGTGTAACTAGAACACCTTCAATTACTAGGACACCAAGTATAACTGCCACCCCTTCAATTACTAGAACCCCTTCTATAACCCCAAGTATAACTCGTACCCCTAGTATAACAGCTACACCTTCAATTACTAGAACCCCTTCTATAACCCCAAGTATAACTCGTACCCCTAGCATAACAGCCACACCATCAATCACCAGAACACCTAGTATTACTGCTACACCTTCTATAACAAGAACTCCTAGTGTAACAAGAACACCAAGTATAACAGCTACACCTTCTATTACTAGAACTCCAAGTATTACAAGAACACCTAGTATAACAGCTACACCGTCAATTACTAGGACTCCAAGTATAACCCGTACACCTAGTATAACAGCTACACCGTCAATTACTAGAACACCTAGTGTAACAAGAACACCAAGTATTACTGCTACACCATCAATCACTAGAACCCCTTCTAGAACACCAGATGCAACTAGAACACCAAGTGTAACTAGAACTCCATCTATTACTAGAACCCCATCAATCACTAGGACTCCATCAATTACTAGAACACCAAGTATAACTGCTACACCTTCAATAACAAGAACTCCTAGCATTACTAGAACTCCTTCTATTACACCTTCTATTACAAGAACCCCATCAATTACAAGAACACCAAGTATAACTGCTACACCTTCTATTACAAGAACTCCTAGTATAACTAGAACCCCATCAATTACAAGAACCCCATCTATCACTAGAACTCCTAGCATAACCAGAACTCCTAGTATTACACCTTCAATTACTAGAACACCTAGTATTACTAGAACTCCCTCTATAACTCCTAGTATTACTAGAACACCAAGTATAACTAGAACCCCTAGTATAACTAGAACTCCTAGTATTACACCATCAATTACTAGAACACCAAGTATCACTAGAACTCCATCAGTTACTAGAACACCAAGTATCACTAGAACTCCTAGTATAACAGCTACACCTTCAATTACAAGAACTCCTTCTAGAACCCCTGATGCAACTAGAACACCTAGTGTAACTAGAACTCCATCTATTACTAGGACTCCTAGTATAACTCGTACTCCTAGTATTACTAGAACTCCATCAATAACAGCTACACCTTCAATAACAAGAACTCCTAGTATTACTAGAACACCAAGTATTACTCCTTCAATTACTAGAACACCAAGTGTGACTAGAACTCCATCAACCACCAGGACTCCTAGTATCACTAGAACTCCATCTATTACACCTACAATTACAAGAACCCCCAGTATAACAAGAACACCCAGTGTCACTAGAACTCCATCTATTACTAGAACCCCTAGTATTACACCTTCAATCACAAGAACACCAAGTGAAACTAGAACTCCATCAATTACTAGGACTCCATCAATTACTAGAACCCCTAGTATTACACCTACAATTACAAGAACTCCCAGTATAACAAGAACACCTAGCGTAACTAGAACCCCTAGTATTACAAGGACACCTAGTATTACTGCTACACCTTCAATTACTAGAACACCAAGTATAACAAGGACACCTTCAATTACTAGAACCCCTAGTATAACAGCTACACCTTCAATTACTAGAACACCAAGTATAACTCGCACTCCATCAATTACCCCTGACCCAACAAGAACTCCTAGTATAACAAGAACACCTTCAATCACAAGAACACCTAGTATCACTAGAACCCCTAGTATAACGGCTACACCATCAATAACAAGAACTCCATCTATTACTAGGACTCCATCTATTACTAGAACACCTTCTAGAACACCATCTATCACTAGAACTCCCAGTATAACTCGTACCCCTAGTATAACGGCTACACCTTCAATTACTAGAACCCCTAGTATTACAAGAACAGCTTCAAGAACACCCTCAATAACACCTTCTAGAACACCTTCAATAACGCCAAGTATAACTCGTACTCCTAGTATTACAAGGACACCAAGTATAACCCGTACCCCTAGTATTACAAGGACACCTAGTATTACAAAAACTCCATCTATAACCCCAAGTATAACCCGCACTCCTAGTGTAACTAGAACACCTAGTACTACTAGAACACCAAGTATTACTAGAACCCCTAGTATTACAAGGACACCTAGTATTACTGCTACACCTTCCATTACTAGAACACCAAGTATAACTCGCACCCCATCAACTACTCCTGATCCAACTAGAACACCTAGTATTACTAGGACACCAAGTATTACTAGGACACCAAGTATTACTAGGACACCAAGTATAACTCGCACCCCTAGTATTACTGCTACACCTTCAATTACTAGAACTCCATCTATCACTAGAACCCCTTCTAGAACACCATCTGTTACTAGAACACCTAGTATTACTAGGACACCAAGTATTACTAGGACACCAAGTATAACTAGAACCCCTTCTAGAACACCATCTGTTACTAGAACACCTAGTATAACCCGTACCCCTTCAATTACTAGAACCCCTAGTATAACGGCTACCCCATCAATAACAAGAACCCCATCTATTACCAGGACTCCATCTATCACTAGAACTCCTAGTATAACCCGTACCCCTTCAATTACTAGAACCCCTAGTATAACGGCTACACCTTCAATCACCAAAACCCCATCAATCACCAGAACACCAAGTGTAACTAGAACACCTTCTAAAACACCATCAATTACTAGAACACCAAGTATTACTAGAACCCCTAGTGTAACTAGAACTCCATCTATCACTAGAACTCCTTCAAAAACACCATCTATAACAAGAACACCTTCTATAACAAGAACACCTAGTGTAACTAGAACACCAAGTATAACAAGAACTCCCTCTATAACCCCTAGTATTACTAGAACTCCTAGTGCAACTAGAACACCAAGTATTACTAGAACCCCTAGTGTAACTAGAACTCCATCTACCACTCCTGACCCAACAAGAACACCTAGTGTAACTAGAACTCCTAGTATAACTAGAACCCCATCTATCACTAGGACCCCATCTATAACTCCTAGTATAACTCGCACTCCTAGTATAACTCGCACACCTTCTATTACAAGAACACCTAGTAGAACACCTAGTATTACTAGAACACCTAGTATAACCCGGACACCTTCTATCACTAGAACTCCTTCAAGAACACCATCTATAACAAGAACACCATCTATAACAAGGACACCAAGTGTAACAAGGACACCAAGTGTAACAAGAACACCTAGTAGAACACCTAGTGTAACAAGGACACCTAGTGTAACAAGGACACCATCTATAACAAGAACACCTAGTAGAACACCTAGTATAACTCGCACCCCTAGTATAACTCGTACACCATCTATCACTAGAACTCCCAGTAGAACACCTAGTATAACAAGAACACCTAGTGTAACAAGGACACCATCTATAACAAGAACACCATCTATAACAAGAACACCTAGTAGAACACCATCTATAACAAGAACACCTAGTGTAACTAGAACTCCTAGTATAACTAGAACCCCATCTATTACTAGAACCCCTTCTAGAACACCATCTGTTACTAGAACACCTAGTATTACTAGGACACCAAGTATTACAAGGACACCAAGTATTACAAGGACACCTTCAAGAACACCATCTATAACAAGAACACCTAGTATTACTCGCACCCCTAGTATAACTCGTACACCATCTATCACTAGAACTCCCAGTAGAACACCTAGTGTAACAAGAACACCATCTATAACAAGAACACCTAGTGTAACAAGAACACCTAGTAGAACACCTAGTATAACTAGAACTCCTAGTATAACTAGAACACCTTCTATCACTAGAACACCTTCAAGAACACCATCCATCACTAGAACTCCTAGTATAACTAGAACACCATCTATCACTAGAACCCCATCTATCACTAGAACCCCTTCAAAAACACCATCTATAACAAGGACACCAAGTGTAACAAGAACACCATCTATAACAAGAACACCTAGTGTAACTAGAACTCCATCAATTACTAGAACCCCTTCTATTACTCCAACAAGAACACCTAGTATATCAATTTCACCCTCTATTACACCATCAATTACTAGAACCCCCTCAGTTTCACCTATTCCTTCTTTTACCTATACATTAAGTAATAATGGACCAGTGGATGGTATGGTATTTAGATATAAACCTGATGGAGGTTGTTATATTCCAAAAACTTTAACAGTTACAGTAGATGCAGAAAGCTTTGTAGTTATTTGTGCATGTTCAACCCCAGCCCCAGTATATGAAAGTGGTGGAGGTGGTTCAGGAAACTCTAGTGTAGTACAAGGAGCTCCGTGTAGCTTACAAAGTCCAACACCAACTCCATCTATAACAAGAACTCCTTCTATAACTCCTAGTATTACTAGAACACCTAGTTTAACCCCTACTAGAACAATAACACCTAGCCTTTCACCCCCAGCAACTTATGATGTCACTGTAAGAGAATGTCATGGATCCCCTACTACTTATGGATTTAGATTTGATACTACAAGTCCACCAATAGTAGGAAATGTTATTACTGTAAGTGGTAATGCCTTTGTAGAAGGTAAACAATGGGAAGTTATAGATTTTAGCCCTGGAAGTATAGACTATAATGTTACTCTATTAACTGTTTCTGCCAACTGCCCTTCTCCAACACCAACACCTACATCAACACGAACCCCATCACGTACACCTTCATTAACAAGAACACCTTCTAAAACACCTTCTAAAACACCTTCGTTAACTAGAACTCCTAGTAGAACCCCATCTATTACAGCTACACCCTCACTTACCCCTCCAGCAACTTATGATGTAACAGTTAGAGAATGTACTGGTTCTCCTACTACTTATGGATTTAGATTTGACACTACAAGTCCACCTTCTGTAGGAAATTCTATTACAGTAAGTGGTAATGCTTTTGTAAATGGTAAAGATTGGGAAGTTTTAAACTTTAGCCCTTCACAAATAGATTATACTGTTACATTATTAACAGTTTCAATTAATTGTGCTGCAGTTATTAGTCGTACTCCTACCCCTACAAGAACTCCTTCATTAACTAGAACACCCTCAATTACTAGAACCCCTAGTATAACTCGCACCCCTTCTATTACTAGAACCCCTAGTATAACACGTACCCCTAGTAATACAAGAACTCCTAGTATAACTCGCACCCCTTCTATCACTAGAACTCCTAGTATAACACGTACTCCTTCTATTACTAGAACCCCTAGTATAACTCGCACCCCTTCTATTACTAGAACACCTAGTATAACAGCTACACCATCAATAACAAGAACACCTAGTATAACTAGAACACCAAGTATCACTAGAACCCCATCTACTACCCCAGGTGAAACCCCTTCTAGAACCCCATCACGAACACCTAGTATAACTAGAACACCAAGTATCACTAGAACCCCATCTACTACCCCAGATGAAACCCCTTCTAGAACCCCATCACGAACACCTAGTATAACTAGAACACCTAGTATAACTAGAACTCCAAGTACAACAAGAACCCCAAGTATAACAAGAACACCTAGTGTAACAAGAACTCCTTCTTTAACACGTACTTTAACACCAACTAGAACACCAAGTGAATCTCCTGGTGCTACTCCTTCAAGAACACCAAGTATAACACCTTCACCTTCAATTACAAGAACACCTAGTGTAACAAGAACACCAAGTGTAACAAGAACACCAAGTGTAACTCGCACCCCTAGTATTACAAGAACACCTAGTATTACAAGAACACCCTCAGCATCTCCTGCAGGAAGTAACATTACTTTTATAACATCTGGTTCATTAATAGTAGATACAGGTGGAGAAACTTTATCCATCACAGGCATTCAAGCAGATGATCTTATAATAGTCACAGGAACATCTGACAGTGTACAACCAGATACCCCTTCAGGATTTACATTTTTAGAAGATGATGAAGGCTCAAACAACCCAGGAGGAGTAGCATCATATAAATTTGCAACAGGTACCTCAGAAGATGTTACTTTACCTAATCAAGGAGGTTCAGGAGCAAATCAAATTATATGGGCATATCAAGTATTTAGAAATGTTAGTACTACTCAGCCAATTGAAGCCAGTTCACAAAACCATAATGATGGTACAAATCGAATTAATCTCCCATCAGTAAATACTACAGTATCTAACTGTATGATAGTAGTATATGGAATGATAGATGATGATGGATATGCTCAAGGAGCCATATCCCTCCCTTCAGGTTATACAGAAGGAGTATTTAATGCCACTGGAGTAGGATTAAATTCAAATTTTTCTACTGTTATTGGAGGTTATAAATTAGAATCTTCCACAGGTACAATTAGTCCTGGAGCGATACTTCTTACTGAAAATGATGGTAGAGATGGATATACAATAGCATTAAGACCTGATACTGCACCTGATCCTTCTCCAACTCCAACACCATCAAGAACCCCTTCTATAACAAGAACACCAAGTATAACTCCTACACGAACATTAACACCTTCACCATCTCGTTCCCAGGGTGCACCAGCAGATGATATTACATTTGTTGCAGATACAACAGGTGATATAGTCAATGGAGGTACTGTAACATTGTCTGGTATACAATCAGGAGATGTAGTTGTAGCTAATCTAACAAGTGGATTTACAGGTATAGGTCTTAGTAGTGGATGGACAAATGTACGAAATAAAAACTCTGATTTATATCAAAGAGTGGCATATATAGTATCAACTGGAACAAGTGTCACTTATACTGTACCGGGTGGAGATTACTGTGCAGTAGTTTTAACTGCATTTAGAAATGTTGATAATACAACACCTTTAGATGTAACAAGAACAACCGTAAACCGAAATAGTAACCAAACTAATATAACACCTAATGATATTACAACAGTATCAAATGGTAGTATGATAGTTACTATGATGGGAGTAGGAGGAAATAGAACATCAAGCCTTACCGGACCTTCAGGTTATACTAATTCAGAAGTAGTCAACGGCGGTAGTTTTTTCGGCATTCAGTCTACAAATAGTATAGATTATAAACTTCAAACAACAGCAGGAACTGAATCACCCGGTGCTTACAACTGGACTTCAGGTGAATTTTCAACATGTACTACATTAGCACTAAGAAAAGCTTAAACAAATGAATTTAATAGAAAGTAAATCAATAGAAATAAGATACGGAGAACCGGAAGTAAGTCAATCTTTTATTATATACCAATATGAAGATCAAGGTGTTACATTCTGGACTGGATCCTGTACTACAGATCCTAATTGGTTTACTGATAGAAATATAAGTGATTATACAACAGTAAAACCTTATTAAATATGTTAATTCCTAATAATTTATTAAACATTTATAGTGGTTCAACATTTAGTGTAGAATTAACTAATGGTAATTATTCTTTTAGGGACTATTTATATACTGATGGAGTCCTAATAAATGATGCAAGTTATTTAAATATGTTTGTACAACGCAATAAAATTTCTTATAACTCTGTATTAATAGGAGGATTGGGTATAGGATTTTTACCTTATTGGATTTCCCAAAACACAGATTGTAATGTTATAGATGTAATTGAAAAAAATGATGAATTAGCTTCTTGGGTACAATCTAATAATCATTTAGACCCTAATATTAATATAATTGTAAGTGATATTTATAATTATTCTACTTCAAAAACTTACGATTTAATTTTAATGGATCTATGGTGGGGTAAAGATTTTGAAAATATAGATGAAAATCAACCTAAATTAGTTGACCAATTTTCAGATAATGTAAACCAAAATGGGTGTATATATTTTTGTTTAACTAATTATATTTGGACAAAAAGTTAAAAATTAAAAATTTTAATATTTATAATTATAATATAAAAGTATGGCTACCCCTAGGGATATTTATAATAATTTTTTAAATACATACATTACTGGTTCTGATGTAACAATGTCATTCTCTAGTTCTTATACAATTTTTGAAACTCAATATAATTGTATTATAGGAGCAGATGAATATAACTATTCAAACAATCCTACACTACTTTCTGGAAGTGAAGGGTTTGTATATGATTTTGTAACAGGTTCTTATTTTGCTCCTTATGTTACTACTATAGGACTATATGATAATGATTTTAATTTGTTAGCAGTAGCAAAATTAGCAAAACCCCTACCTACATCTAAAATTACAGACACTAATATTATTATTAATATAGATAGATAAAATTATTTGGAAGTTAAAAAATAAGGTTTTACATTTTAATATAAGTTATACATAATGGGTAAACATAAAGGTTTAGGTGATTCTATAGAAGTTTTTACTAGATACACTGGTATAAAATGGTTAGTTAAAAAAATAATAGGTGAAGATTGTGGTTGTGATGAAAGACAAGAAAAACTTAATAAATTAGTTTCCTATAAACAAAATAAAAAAGACACCATCTTTATACAGATGGCAGCTTATAGAGACCCTGAACTAGTTAATACTCTTGAAGATCTTCTTGCAACAGCTAAACACCCAGAAAATTTAAGAATTTGTATAGCATGGCAACATTCAGATGATGATGTATGGGATATAATTCCAGAAAAATTTTGGAATGATAAAAGGTTTAATATTCTTGATATACCCTATGAACAAGCAGAAGGAGTATGCTGGGCTCGTAATTTAATCCAACAATATTATAAAGGAGAAAGATATACATTACAATTAGATTCCCATCATAGATTTGTTCAAAACTGGGATGAAGAATTAATTCTTATGTATAAAGATCTACAAAATAAAGGCAGTAAAAAACCCCTAATTACTTCATACCTCCCATCATATTTCCCAGAAAATGACCCTGGGGGAAGACTTCAAGAAGTATGGAAAATGGATTTTAATAGATTCACTCCTGAAGGGTATATTTTTACTTTTCCCTCTTTAATTGAGGGGTGGCAAGATAAAACATCACCACTCCCAGCAAGATTTTATTCTGCCCATTTTGCTTTTACTACAGGTAAATTTGTTGAAGAAGTTCCCCATGATCCTAACATGTACTTCCATGGTGAGGAACCTAGTATAGCAGCTAGGGCTTTTACTTGGGGTTATGATTTATTTCATCCCCATAAAATTATAGGTTGGCATGAATATACAAGGGAAGGGAAAAAAAGACATTGGGATGATAGTGATGATTGGCAAGAAAAAGATGATTCTTCACATTTTAGATATAGATTAATGCATGGTATGGATGGATTAACTTGTAGTCCTTGTGCCCAAAGAAAGTTAAAACCATATTATTTCGGTGAAGAAAGAACATTAGAAGAGTATGAAAAATATATAGGAGTTAGGTTTAAAGATAGAAAAGTACAACAATATACTTTAAATTTAAAATACCCACCTAACCCCAAACCTTATGATTATGAAAATTCATTATTATCTCATTTTAAACATTGTATTGATATTCACACCACTCACTTTAAAGAATTAGATTATGATTTTTGGGTAGTATCTTTTGAAAAGGAAGATGGAACAGTTATATCTAGAGAAGACGCCGACATTAATGAAATTCATAGTTTAATGTCTACAGCAGAAAATGGAGATGGAGTAATTAGAATTTGGAGGGAATTTTTTGGAGAATACCCAAATAAATATATTATATGGCCTCATTCTAAATCTAAAGGATTTATAACCGAGGAACGAATAGAAAAAGTATTATGAGAAAAATAATGTTACATCTTCCTGCTTATAGGGAACCCGAATTAATACCTACTATTAAGGATGCTTTAGCCCAAGCTAAACACCCTGAAAGAATACACTTTGGAATTTGTAGACAATACAATCCAGAGGATGGTTTTGATAATATAGATGAATACAGAGATGATCCTAGATTTAAAATTTATGATATGCCCTATGAAAAGGCTAAGGGACTAGCCTATGCTAGAGCAATTATAAATGATAAATTATTAGAGGACGAAGATTTTGTTTTACAATTAGATTCTCATCATAGATTTGATAAGCATTGGGATTCTACTTTAATTGGGTGGTATGATGAACTAAAAGAAGAGGGACATAATCCTTTAATTTGTGGTTATTTGCCTTATTATAATCCATTTAACGATCCTAAAGATAGGGTACAAGAACCTTGGTATAGTGAAGCAGCTTCTTTTTATCCTCATGGTACTATCTTTATTAGACCCACAGGATTCAGAGAAGACTGGAAAAAATTAACCAAACCAGCCCCTGCAAGGTTTATTTCAGGTCATTTTTGTTTTGGTCCTAATGAATGGGCTAAAACTATTAAACATGATCCTGATATTTTCTTTGCAGGAGAAGAAATTAACCTCACAGTAAGAAGTTACACCCATGGTTATGATTTATTTCACCCTCATAGAGTTGTAGTTTGGCATGCTACTATGAGAGAAGAACGTGATGGTATGTTAGTATGGGATGATCAATATAAAAGAGGTGAAGATGCTTGGTGGAAAGAAAATGATAGAGGTAGATCTAAAATACGTCAATTATTTGGTATAGAAGATAATGGATTTGATCTAACTGGGTATGATTTAGGAACAGTTAGAACTTTAAGAGATTATGAAAAATATGCCGGCATACATTTTGAAAAAAAATCCTTTCAAAAATATACTAAAGATAATTTTTTTCCTCCTAATCCTGTAATTGAAAATGAAGAGGAATGGGAAAACAGCTTTATGGTTTCTTTTTATCATTTAGTGGATGTTCAACCTGAATATTTACAAGGTAAGGATTATAATTTTATTTTAGTTGCTTTTGATGATGAAAATGGTATAGGTATAGATTCTGAATTTATAGATGATAATAGATTAAAATTATTTTTAAGTGAAAATAAACCTATACATTACGAAAAAATGTTTATGACTGATAAAACCCCATCTAAAGTAATATACTGGGGCCATAGTGAAACAAGAGGATGGGCCGAAAAACACGAAATTAACCTTTAATGAGTAAAACAGCATTAATAACAGGAATTACAGGACAAGATGGTTCATATCTTGCAGAATTATTATTATCTAAAGGTTATAAAGTAATAGGTACAATTAGAAGACACTCTTTTAATACAAATTTATCTAACACCAGAATTTCCCATCTAGTTGATAAGATAATATTAGAATATGCTGATGTAACTGATTTAGATTCTTTACAAAAAGTTACTAAAAAATATCACCCGGATGAACTTTATAATTTGGCAGCCCAATCTGATGTTAGAATTAGTTTTGATAATCCTGTTTATACTAATAATACTATATCAACAGGTACCCTAAATGTGCTAGAATGTATAAAAAATATATCCCCTACTACTAAAGTATACCAGGCTTCTTCTTCAGAAATGTTTGGAAACAATATAGATAAAGATGGGTATCAAAGGGAAACTACTCCTTTTAATCCTAATAATCCTTATGCTTGTTCCCGTGTATTTAGCTATAATATATGCAATACCTATAAAGAGGCATATGATATGCACATTAGCACAGGAATAGCATTTAATCACGAATCTCCACGAAGAGGAGATAATTTTGTTACTACAAAAGTTGTAAAGGGAGCAGTTAATATCTATAAGAACCAACAAGATAAATTAAAATTAGGAAATTTAGATGTTTATAGAGATTGGAGCCATGCTAAGGACCATGTTAATGCTATGTGGCTTATCTTACAACAATCTACCCCTGATAATTTTATATGCTCATCCGGGGAACTTAATAGTTTAAAGTATTTATGTGAATATGTTTTTTCAAGTTTAGGTATGGATTATGAAAAATATATTGAAACTGACCCTAATATGTTAAGACCTAAAGAAATTAAGTTAACAAAAGGAGATCCTTCTAAATTAGAAAAAGTAACTGGGTGGAACCGTAAGTATAGTTTTAAGGAAATGTTAGATGAAATGATAGAATATTGGAAGGATAAACTATGAAGAAAACCAATAATAAATTACTAATATTTCATTCTGCAATAGGACCAACATATAAAAAAAGGTTTTTAACAAATATAAAAAATTTTCCTGCTTATAAATACTTTGATATTTTAGTAATGACTGATGATGTCGAATATTTTAGTTCGGTATCTCATATGGATAACATTTTTATAGAAGATATTTTTGATATAAGAAAAGATTACCCTTGGTCTATTGAACATGAAATTTTTCCCAAAGAAAAAAGAGATGAAGTTGAGTATGCCAATGAATTAATGGATTATACTAATGTTACGTATAAGATACAACTTCCAAGTTTTTTCCATAGATTTGCTTTAAATTGGAAACATTCCCAAGAATATAAAGGATTTTTATTTCCCTGTTTAGATGTTCATCCTATAATAAGTGATGATGATCAATTTAAAAAATTTGAAAGTTATTTTACTTTGCATAATGAAAATGAAAGAATTACTTTTTTACCCTGTGGTGAAATTGATAAAAATCATTTAACCTATTCTAGGTTAAAAGAAAATTCTGATAGTCTAAATGAAACTTTAAATATTAATCCATCTCCACCTAACATATTCCACCATAGTGACCATAATGTTTTCTTTTTAAAGGTACCTAATAAAAATGATATTCCACTACTTTTTAAAACTTTAAATAATATATGTAAAGAAGTTATTTTAAAACCACAAAAATATTTCTATTTAAATGGGCATTCAATGTGGAGGCTACACGCAGAACATATATTTGCTATTGCTGGGAATTTATTAGAATTTGAATTTCCTCCAAAACCAATCCCATTATGTTTTGGTTCACATCCTGGACATCACTGGAAAATATGTTGTTATCCTGAGGATAGGTTTTGGAATTTTTATTACCCTTTTGTATTTGGAGCTACTCCATATGAATTAATACCATCTCAAAAAGGGCAAGAAGATTTTATACAAAATAATTTTGAGTCCCTAAAAGCTTTTTATAGATTACGTTTACAACCATTTCCTTATACAAAAAAATAAATTATGATTAAATACTTAAAACCCTACAAAACTGACTCTCCTAAAATTAGATTAGGAGCTAACCAAGATGGAGGTTATGTTGCTTCCCAAATTGCTTTCGAAAAATGTGATTTTTTAATGGCTTATGGCTATGGAGGTGATAAAACTTATGAAGATGACTTTGCTAAAAAGTTTAATAAACCTGTCTATTTATTTGACCACACAGTACCAGATAATAAGTGGACTCAAGGACTAGTAAATTTCTTCCCAGAGGGGTTAGGTTCTGATAATGTAAATGAAGCCGAAAAGTTATACCATATTTCTCAACTTGAAGATAATATTAATAGTCTAAACACCCACTTAAAATCTCTCCAAAAAAATATAAGTACTGATGATTTAAAAAAATCTATAGGTGCTTTAGACCAATTTAAAGCCCAATTAATGGGATTAAATGATATTATTAGTTTAAAAGGAGTAAGAGAACACTATAATTCTTTAAATTTAGAAGGTAAGGCTTTTTTAAAAATAGATACTGAAGGAGCGGAGTATGGGTACTTTTATGATACTGATATTAAAGATTTAGCTTCATTTGTAACTGGGATGACTATTGAATTCCATAATCTTGAACAACCTATTTATCAAACTAAATTAGGTGTAATAATGGAAAAGTTAAAAAATAATTTTATATTAACCCACATACATGGAAATAACTGGGGGGGTGAAATACAAATTGGGAATTATACAATACCTAGAGTAGTAGAATTATCATTCCTTAATAAAGAATATGCTTCTAATATTGAAGTTGATAATACTTCTTATCCTTTACCTAATTTAGATTTTGCTAATAATCCAAATATCCCGGATTGTAATATGGAATTTTTGAATCAAATATAAAATATGATTTATATATCTTTAACTACAGTCCCCCAAAGACTAAGTAATTGGGAACATTTTAAAGTAAATTTAGACTCATTAGTCAATCAAAAGACAAATAATGAGTATAAAGTTATACTAAACATTCCTTATTTCTATAAAAATAAAGAAATAGAATATGAAATTCCCCAAGAATTACTTGATTATCAACTACAAAATAATAAATTAATAATAAATAGAGTAGAGGAAGATTATGGGCCTGTAGTTAAACTAACTGGTGTATTAGAATATACTCAAAATCCTGATGATATTTTAATTGTTTTAGATGATGATCAAAAATATCATGAGGAAATGTTAGAATATCATTTGAAAAAAAGAGCTCAACATCCTGAAGATATTATTTGTTTTAGGGGAGATATACCTTTAAGAAAAGTTACATGGGAAGATGAAAATCAAAAGTTCCTTATGTTTAGAACTACTCATAGATATTTCCCTGTACAATCTGATTGCTACATGAGAATCCCAGGTCATTGGCATTCTGTAGGATATAAAAGAAGTTTTTTTGATGAGGATTTTCTTTCTAATGAAAATTTATCTATATCAGTTAATGATGATATTATTTGTAGTTATTATTTTTTGAAAAAAGAAATATTTTTTAGATGTGTTTTTTGGGATAAGGAAGTAGATTGGAGACCAGTAAACGATAATGGAAGAGGAGCTTGGAGTTTTCCAATAGTAGAACAATTACCTGCCTTTGAGGCTTTTGGAGAATTTAGAAAACAAAATGGAGATCATCTAGGAAGAACTGATAGTGAAGCATTCAATTTTATATCTAATTATGAAACTATATACAAAATAAAATGAGTAAAGTAATTTTAACCCTAACTACAATCCCATCAAGATTAACGGCAACTCATGATGAAGGAATTAAAGCAAACCTATCATCATTATTAAACCAATCATATGAGGATTATGAAATACACTTTAATGTTCCCAAGTTATCCACAAATACTGGAAAAACATATGAAATTCCTGAATGGATAAGAACCTTATCAGAGGAAAACCCTAAATTTAAAATATTTGAAGATGTATTAGATATAGGACCTATCACTAAATCTTTTTATACTATTAATAGGAGTACTGATCCGGAAGATATAATTATTGTAGTAGATGATGATTTAGTGTACCATGAAGATTTAATTAGTGAACATATAAATAACCAAGAAAAATTCCCAGGATGTGCTGTTGGATATGATGGAATGAGATCTAGAGATAATTTTTTTAATGATCAAAGAGATCATTATTTTACTTCTAATTATAAATCCTCAGTTGTTGATGTATTACAACATTATAAATCTATATCCTATAAAAGGAAATATTTTGAAGATGATTTTAATGAATTTTTTAGAACTAACTCTGATCAATGGAATGATGATTATATTATATCAGCATATTTAGCTACTAAAAATATAGATAGAATTGCTACTTACCATAGTTCAGATACAAAATTTGAAACTTTAGATGAATGGATAAATGGTGGTGGTGTAGCTACATTCCCTGTTTTAAGACATACTGCTCATGAAGGTCAAGAAGGGTGTTGGTATTTTAGAAACAATCCTGAAATTAAGGAAAAAGCCCTCCAATTATTAATAAAATATATAGACCCAGAAAGACATAGATATCTCCAAAATTTACAAAACAATGGATAAAAACTATACTATAGTTTCAGGTTTATGGGATTTAAACAGGGGGGAGCATCTAAATGATGGTAGAAAATTTGAGGACCATTATTTACCTAGGTTTAAAGAATTTCTCCAAATAGATGCATATATGATACTTTTTATTCCCTTGGAATTAGAAGAATTTGTATGGAAATATAGAAATACCTCTAATACACTTTGTCGCATAATGGAATTAGAGGACATAAAAAATGGTTTATATCAACCTCATTGGGACCAAACCCAAAAAATAAGAGCCAATCCTGATTGGCTAAAAATCACAGGAGAAGGAGGATGGTTAACTAATAGCCCCCAGGCTAAATTAGAATACTATAATCCAATAGTACAATCTAAAATGTTTATGTTGCATGATGCATCTATTTTTAATCATTTTAACACTGATTATTATTATTGGGTTGATGCTGGTTTAACAAATACTGTACCTTTTACCCATTTAGCTGAAAATAAATGTTTAGACAATTTAAATAAATATGTAGATTCATTTTTATTTTTGGGCTATCCATATGATGCTACAGATGAGATTCATGGGTTTAACTTTGAACAAATGAATGAAATCGCTGGGGAAAAAGTAAAATATGTTTGTAGAGGAGGATTATTTGGTGGACATAAAGATTATATTAGAGAAGCAAATGGTACTTATTATTCTTTATTAAATTCTACTTTAGAAAAGGGTTTAATGGGAACTGAAGAAAGTATTTTTGCTATTATGGCTCATAAAGAGCCTCATATTTATAGAAATTTTATGCTAGATGGAAATGGTTTAGTAGTAAAATTTACAGAAGCATTAGTTAAAGATAATGTAAAATTGCAACCAATTCCTAAAAACTATAAACCCACCCCTAAAGTTATAGACCAGGAACACATTAGTAATCTTAAAACTAATTTATATATATTAACCTTTAACTTCCCAGAACAATTACTTCACACTATAGAATCAATGAAAAAAGTTCCTGAATGGCTTGAAAAACCCCATTTAGTTCTTTTAGATAATTCTACTAATAGTAAGGCTAAAACTAAAAATAAAAGAATAGCTAAAAAATATAATTTTGAATATATTCACTTAGGTAAAAATTCTGGTATATGTGGGGGTAGACAAGCAGCAGCAGAACACTTCCACGAATCAGATGCTGATTACTATTTCTTTTTTGAGGATGATATGACATCTAATAATCAAGAAGAAGAAGGAAATTTTTGCAGAAATGGTTTAAGAAAATATATACCTAATTTATATGAAATTTTACATAAAATTATTATAAAGGAAGATTTTGATTTCTTAAAATTGTCATTTACTGAAGTTTATTGGGACAACAATATTCAAACTAGTTGGTATAATGTACCTCAAAATATTAGAACAGAATTTTGGCCTGATTATGATAAATTACCCATCAATGGGTCAGATCCTAATGCCCCTAGAACTAAATTTAATATAGTAAATAACGTAGATGGTATTTCTTATATAGATGGAGAAGTAACTTATACTAACTGGCCTATGATTATGTCTAAAAAAGGCAACCAAAAAGTATTTATAGATACAAAGTGGGCTAATCCTTATGAACAAACTTGGATGTCATATGTTTTCCAAGAACAGAAAAAAGGTAATATTAAAGCTGCTGTTTTATTAGCTTCCCCAATATGGCACGATAGAATAAAATATTATAAGCCTGAAGAACGAAGAGAAAATTAATATTTATAATAAATTTAATTATCATGAGTTGGACCTATAAAAATACAAAAATAGGGGACATTACTCAATTTCCAGAAAATACATTTGGTTTTATTTATATTGTTTCCCATAATCCCTCTGGAAAATCTTATATCGGAAAAAAAGTCTTATATTATACACGTAAAGTAAAAATTGGAAAACGAGAATTAGAAAAACTACAAGGTGTAGTAGGTCGTCGTCCCTCTTATAAATTAGCTGTTAAAGAATCTGATTGGTTAAACTATTATGGTTCCCAAAAAGAAATAAAACAATTGTTACTTGAAGGTAAAAAAGATGAATTTGAACGTACTATTTTAAAAATATGTAATGATAAAAAATCATTAACTTATTTTGAAGTAAAATACCAAATGATATATCAAGTATTAGAAAAACCAGATGAATTTTTTAACGATAATATTTTAGGTAAGTTTTACACTAGGGATTTAATTAATACTGAGTTTGAAGAACCTAAAGAATTTCAATAAATTTTATATATTTATAACAAATAATTTTTTTAAACACACTTATCATGGGAGAAGTAACTGACAAATTTCAAGAATTTAAATCATGGTACCAATCTAAAACTATCATTGGTATTATAATTTCCTCAGTTTCAGGAGTTGTTTTTGCTGTATCAAACGGAACAGTAGATGTTTCAGGAGCAGTAAATGAAACTCTTTCAGGAGCTGAAACTTTAGCAGGTGAACTCGACAACGTCTGGGCATCAGTAACATTTGTTATTGGCCAAGCAGTAGCTATTTGGGGTCGTATTTCAGCTAAAGCTGGTATCAAGAAATAAAAACTTGAATTAATAGAAAGAACAAAGCCGGTTTTTTACCGGCTTTTTTTAATATTTGTTGGAAAATAACAAAAAGTTTTATATATTACCATTTATGGTAAATCAATTATTAGTTACACTAGTAAATTCCGTACTTGGATCTGGAAAGGCAACAGCTAGAAATAATTATGCTTACCATTGCCCTTTTTGCCATCATCATAAACCTAAATTAGAGGTCAATTTGACCGAAAATAGAGAAGGTAAAAACCCTTGGCATTGTTGGGCTTGTAATGTTAGAGGGACTACAATATATAATTTATTTAAACAATTAAAAGTAGATAGTAGTAAATTTACTGAGTTGAAATCATTAGTAAAAACTTCTAAATCTATAAAGGAAACACAAGTTGTATCTAGTATTTCATTACCTGATGAATTTATTTCCCTTTCTTCTGGTGAATTAAACGGAATTACTGCCAAACACGCATTAGCGTACCTTAAAAAAAGACATATAAGTAAATACGATATTCTTAAGTATAATATTGGATATTGTAAAAGTGGTTTATATAATAATATGATTATAATACCCACTTATGATGAATATGGTAGGTTAAATTATTTTACAGCACGTTCTTTCGAAAAGGATCCTTATATAAAATATAGAAACCCTTCATCCTCAAGGGATATAATCCCAAATGAACATTTAATAAATTGGAAATTACCTATTGTTATTTGTGAGGGATTATTTGATGCCATTGCCATAAAAAGAAATGCAATTCCTTTATTAGGAAAAAATATACAAAGTAGCTTAATGAAAAAAATAGTTACTTCATTAGTAGATAAAATTTATATAGCATTAGATAGGGATGCTATGAAACAAGCTTTACGGTTTTGTGAAATGTTATTAGCAGAAGGTAAAGAAGTCTATCTTGTTGATTTACAAGATAAGGATCCAAGTGAAATGGGTTTTAAAAATTTCACCAAACTAATCCAAAATACTGTTCCTTTAACCTATTATGATTTAATGGAAAGAAAATTAGCATTATGATAAAAAAATCCTATGATCGGATTCTAGAAATATCTGATGATCACAAGCAAATAACCCTCCCAGATTCGCGTTATTACAGACGTAATGGAGAATTTTATCCATCTGTAACTTATGTTTTAAACTCATATCCTAAAGGTAAATACTTTGAAGATTGGCTTAAAAAAGTAGGGTATAGTGCAGATTGGATTGTTAAAAAAAGTGCTGAGGAAGGTACTGCTGTACATGAATTAATAGAGGAATATTTTGAAGGCAAAGAATTAAATTTTTTAAATGAATATGGTAACCCTAAAATGAATCCTGATGTTTGGAAAATGTTTTTAAATTTTGTTGATTTTTGGGAAACATACAAACCTGTTCTAGTTGAAACAGAAACCCACTTATTTTCAGATGAATTAAAAGTAGCCGGTACCGTAGATTGTATTTGTGAAATTGATAATGAATTGTGGGTTATTGATTTTAAGACATCAAATCATTTACAAACTGTTTATGACTTACAAGGAGCAGTTTATGCTAAATGTTATGAAGAATGTTTTGGTAAAGAAATAAATAGGGTAGGTGTACTATGGTTAAAATCCAAATCAAGAGGACCAGATAAAGCTGGGAAAAAAATAAAAGGCAAGGGATGGGAATTACATGAATCACCTAGAACCCAGGGAGAAAATTTAGAAATATTTAATTCAGTTAAAAAAATATTTGATCTAGAAAACCCAAAACATAAACCTGCTACAACTTCCTTTCAAACAACTGTAAAGAGAAACGTGTAAAGGTTTGGCTACCTAGGATACTGTTCGTATATTTACAAAGTAAATGAGTTACAAATTAAAAATAAAGGTTATGTTTGATACAGTTGAAAGATTTTTTACTTGCGGTTTAACAGGAGATGAATGTGCAATCATTATTCGTAATGGTTCAAGAATTTGTGTAACAGCTAATGAGGCTTGGGATATAGAAGCCCAATCTCAGGCACGTCACGATGCTTATGTTCAACGTCAAGAAAGAGGATGGTAGGAAAAGAAATAATTTATTTACATGGGTTAGAAAGTGAACAGGGAGGTCCTAAGGTTGATTTCTTAGCTACAAAAGGGTTTGTTTATGCTCCTTCTATTGATTACAAAAACTTTACCTATAATGATTTTTATGATTTACTTTTTCATGTAGATTCTGATAGTATTATAATAGGTTCAAGTATGGGAGGGTATTTAGCAGATATTATTGCTTCACATAAGAGATGTACCGCATTATTGTTTAATCCTGCGCTTCACTCCCGTTCATTAAAAATAGACCCCAACATTAAGTATGGTTATAGTTATGCTGACAAAGTAGTGGTTTTAGGTGAAGAAGATGAGGTTATTAACCCTATTACCACAAAAGCAATGTTAGATGGGACAGAAAGAATAGAAATAATTGAGAAAATGGGCCATCAAACACCACTTAATATATTTATCGATATTTATAATAAATATTTTTAAATGATAAAGTTAATAAATCTCCTAAAAGAATCGGATCTTCCTCAAAATCAATGGGTTTACCTTAATGATGAAGAAAAAGAGGAATTTGCTGATGAAATTTTTAAAATAATTGATAGTGCCTATAAACCAATTGGAGGTCATCCAAATTTTAAATCTTCTCAAGATGTTTTAGGCTCACAGAAAGATGCTGAATATTTAGTAATTGATTTGGATGATGACCCTGATATCGATGCTGTAAAAATATCTAAAAAAAAGGAAGCAGGTACTAAATCTGTTGGGATGGGTCATGACGGAAGTCAAGCAGCCAAAAATGCCGTTATCCGTATTTCAGCTTTATTGTTAAAAAATCCTGGGTATTATGCAGAAGTATCAGGAAAGTTAAAAGACATTTTAAGATCAAAATATAGATCTCCTATTGTTAGGGATGAAGAAGTCATCCGTAAGGTTTTAAAAGGAAAAGATGTTGAAATAAATGATGATGGTTCTTATCAAAGAAAAATTGGTGATAAGGTTTATACAAAAATATTAATGGGAAAACCAAATGTATGATAAGTTTAGTACAATTATTAAAAGAATCACAAGGCCAACCTAAAGCTATTCTATTAGCAGGAGCCCCAGGAGCAGGTAAAGGACATATTTTGGATGACTTAGATTTATCTGGTTTAAAAATACTAAACTTAGATAAGACAATATCAGCTTTATCTAAAACAGATGGATTTACATTGGACCAAAAAGTAGCAGATGCTGGGGATAGAAAGAAATTTATGGCAGCTATGGTTCAAGCCACAGATAAATTAAAAGGTAATCTTAAAAAAAATATAAAAGGAGATATACCTCAAACCATAGAAAAGGGAGAATCTTTTATATTAGATGGTACATCATCATCAAAAAACCAAACTACTAAATTAGTTAATAAGTTAAAAGAAGCAGGATATGAAGTAATGATGTTATATGTTTATACTGATTTAGAAACATCTTTAAAACGTAATCAAGAACGATTTGAAA
>Ga0070746_10000063_pt1 | contig 49093 bp, 68 predicted proteins | sample VirMetDEL_Mar_21_FD_77016 | JGI IMG/M metagenome (GOLD analysis project Ga0070746, IMG submission 77016) | Aqueous microbial communities from the Delaware River and Bay under freshwater to marine salinity gradient to study organic matter... | ecosystem: Environmental > Aquatic > Marine >...
CCTATTAGGATTTTCTTTTTTTAATTTTTCTAATCTATCTTTTAATCTTTGCTGGCCAGTAAATTCTCCTTTTAATGTAGTGTTTACCCCAGTGTTATATATTTCCTCATATAAAGATTCTAATAAATTTAAATCATTTCCGTCTTTATATTTTTTTATAATTCTTTTTACCTCATCTAATGTATTTCCTTCCTCTCCTGTAGTAACCCAACCAGAGCTTGTAAATTTCCCTATTGATTCAAATAACTTTTGAGCATCTTTTTTTGCTATTTCTTTGCTTATATCTGCCATTATGCCATTCCGTTAGATTTCCACTTATTCATATTCTTTTTTACTACCTTAACTATAGTGTCGTCATCCATATCCATTTTAAATTGATCTGTAGCATGATCGTATATACCAGCACCTTTATTTGCTTTAAAAGGTAGCGCGCCCCCGCCCGCGTAGATAGTTCCTTCCGCATCTACAGGCATTGGGTTTCCTTTGTGTGTTTCTTCCCCTGGAGTTATATTTCCTCCCTTCATAGCCATTCTAATTCTATTAGCAGCTGATTTATTGTTTCCACTAGCTATATCGTTTTCTAAATCATTCTGATCATTTACTATTAGCTCATTGCCCGTAAACTCAGCTACTATATTTTTTTCCATTTTCATTCCTTCATCTGCATAAGCTCTAGTATCGTAATTACCTCCGTATTGATTATCATACCTGCCCTGTCTTTCGTCATACATTTTTGTAAGTAAATCAGCCTGCATGTTGTCTCTCCCTTCTTTTACAGCTTCTGCTCTTTGCGTGTAAATATCATCCTGTTGTTGTCTTATATCTTCTCCAGCTTGTTTTCTTGCCTTTCTAGCTTTCTTTCTTCCGCGCCCAGAAAGTAAACTTCCTACAAGCAAGCTTCCTAGTGCAAGTCCTGGGTGCATACCTAATATGCTTGCACCTGCTGCACCAGTGCCACCAGCGGCTGTAAGCGGACCTATAAAACCTGCTGGAGCTGCTGCCGTTGTCATACCAAGTAGTGGGGCCAACGCTTGGCCAGCCATTACTGTACTACCAATAGTTCCTAAGCTTTCTCCAGTTGACCAATCATAAGGATTTTGATTTCTTGTTGCTCCGTATAACATTGCAGCAGGGCCTAAACCTCCCATTGTTCCTGGTGCTCCTAAACTTGTTGCTGCTTTTTGTAAGTATGGAGATAATTTTGTAGCCATAGTCCCATATTGCAAAGCTTGAGATCCCTTCATAAGTAAATTTTCACCTGTACTAAAGCCTGTGTTACTAGCCTGAGCAACAGGATCTACTATATTTCTTCCTTCTCCTGTATAAATATTTCTAGCTGATCTTGGTGTATAGGCTCCAGATGAGTATGGATTAACAGGAGAATAATCCATTTTAACATTACTTAAATTATTTCCAATATTAGAAAAATTAGTATTCAATAAATCTCCATATAATTTTGTAGCACCTATTATATCTGAATAAGCCATAATTTATTTTTTAGTATGTTTGCCTATACTTTGCAAGCAATGCAAAGATATTAAATTTTTCTGTGGTTTTTGCACTATATTTTATTTTTGCATACGTTCCTCTTGTTCTTCTAGTGCTTTTTTCCGTTCTTAAAGGGCCTTTTAACACTCCGTCTATATATTTGTGAGCTTTTAAGCCTCCTATTTCTACCCAATCAATTTCAAATTCAGACGAGTCATTATCCGAAAGATCTATTCTAATTGATCTTATTATACAATCGTCATAAACCCCATCAGCATCTCCAATGCCAGCCATATCCCATTCTAAAATAACAAAATCATTATCTATGCCTGAAGGGTCTCCAATATTTTGTTTTCTAGTTCCACTAAAATTAAGATTAAAATAATCGCCTCGTTTTCTTCTAATTGGATCATAGCCATTAAAATAAACATCGCCTTGCCAGCCGCCTCCATCAGTAATTCTTTTAACCTTCATCCTTACAAGATTATTATATTTTCCAGGAAGATTTATTGCTTCTCCACCGCGAGGACTAATAAAAACTTGGTCTGTTGCAAATACTAAATTAATAGTAGACTGCCCAAGATTTATAACAGGACTTGTATATACAATTGTAGCCGCGTCTACAAAATGCCACCCCTCTGCTGTGTCATCAAAATCCCATCTTTTGTTAATTATTAATTGTTCAGATTCGTCTAATAATTCAGTTTTAAAATCTAAAACGTTTTTTGCTGTAATTGTATCATGACTTATATCTGTAGTATAATCTACAAAACTAAAATCTACATTCTTAGGAGTCATTATAACTTCAAAATTGTCAAAAATTTTACTATCAGCGGCTTGTGTATTTATAACTTTTTCTATATAGCTAATTTCGGGAACATCTTTAGTTCCTGAAAATATTACATCATGCGCTGTATATGGATTACTATTAGCGTCTAATTCAGTATTTCCAGTTACAGGAGAAGTTATACTTATAGTTCTTTTGTGTACATCGTCTTTTTTACCAAAAAAATGTAATTTCTTTTGTTCTTCATGAATATCCCAAATCCACAAAGCTAAAGGATTACACCTTCTTTTTCTATAATAAATACTATCCATAGGGCCGTATGCATCATAAGGAATGTTAGTATAAGATCCGCTAAATCCAGTTGTAGCATCAAAGTTTGCAATAGAAACTACATTTATTTCATTTTCTGGACATATTAAAAAAGACCCTTGGCTTCCTGTTAGCCATTGTGGTGGAGCAACACTATACTTAGAGGTAAAAGCATTAACAGCCTCACTATAAACCAATGTTTCTGATATTCCTACTGGTTCTCCATGTGTACTACTACCCATAGTATGATTGTCATGCGTTCTTGCAAATCTTTGCCTTTTACTATTTTTATTCACAAATGTAGAGTTATGAAATGTAACAAGAAGCTCTTTGTTTTTAAAATCATAAACAGATACTATACCTAAAAAACTTAAAGGATTATCAGATAAATAGTTTCTGCTTCCGTCTGGTTTTTCAAAACTATCTAATTCCCCTAAATAAGCATCATGAAAAACAGGAGTGTTAGCTGGATGAACAACATTATAAGAACCACCAGTACCACTATTTGAATTACAAATTTTATATGCCCTTTGCTCCCAATCTTTAATTATATATTTTAAATAATTTCTTTGACCTAAAGCATCCCCTAATGAAATAAGTTTTTCTGTATCATATTTAAATAGTCTACCAAAATTACTATCAACAAAATACATAGACTTTTCGCTTAGGGCTACACTAAATCTGTGCCTTGTTCCATATTTAGTTGATATATAAATATGATTTTCTACGGTTTCTCCTGTACCAGTAAATAATGACGTTCCTGCATCATCACTTAACATAGATAAAGGATTTACAAGTAATTTTGCAAAAGCAGAATCTTGTAATACATATATTTCATTTTTAAAATTTATTATTCTATTAATCTCCCCGTATAAGCCTTCCATATCATGGAATTGATTTATAGGAAATTGCCTAAAAGCATCTGCTGTTTGGCCCAATATTTTTGTATTAGAATAAGCAATTTCATATGGAAGATTTAAACTGTCATTAAAATTTTCTTCATCTACAACAAGCCCAGATTTAATTGTGTTTTGCTGAGAATAAACACTATTGTATAGCCAGTCATTACTATATGGAGCTTGATTCATATCTTTTCCTACAACAGTATCTCCAGCATTTAAAGTTAATCCGCTTCTCATGTCTGTATTTACATATGACTCTATAGGAAAAACCTGAAATCTAGAAGCTGATTTTTTCATATAAGGACTAGATGTTTTTTGATGAGAATACAAATTAACAAATGTATCTCCGCCAAACACTTGAGATATATGCCCTTGACTAGAACCTACTGAATCTCCTACTGGATGAAAATTTCCACAAGGAATATATCTAGTTTTGTCTATAGACCCTTTATTATATCCACCATAAGGAACTACGTTTCTTACAATAGAGCATAAGTATTTAAAAGGAACTCTATCGCTTCCTGATGCGCCAACATGATCTCCTTCTCCGTGATCTTCAGTTCCTAAACTAGCTCCTCCAAAAGCTCTGGTAGATGGCCTGTCTATATAACCAGACCTTATAGGGTAGTCAGCATAACTATTGTAGTTATTTGGAGTTATACTAGGGGCATAATTGCCATTTTCATCTAGACCTAACCAATGCGATTGAGTGTATAAAGCAGAAACATTTATAGGTGCAAACCAAGAGGAGTAATAACGATCTGGTCTATATTCAAAATAAGAGTCACTTAGTGCGCCAGAGGTAATGTTATTAGTATTAGAATGCTTTCTAACTACAGAACACCTAGTATCCATTTCAATTAAAATACTTCTTAACCCCATTTGTATAGTAGATACAGTGTCATATGTGTAATCTTCTTCAAGTACTGATGCTTTTTGAGGATCTGCCGCTGTAATTCCTTCATTTGCAGGAAGGGATGGTGATATAGCAGCAAAAACATGATATCTAGACCAAGTAGGAACATGGTGGTATAAAGCACAAAATCCTAAAGTATTATTAGAAAACCCAGAAACATGACCATCTTTAACTCTTTTAGATACTTTAAAAAAACCATTTGGAACTATTTCTCCGTCAGAAATTTCTTTAGAGTTTGATATAGGTAATTGCCACCCATAATTATATTTTGGCCTACTATACATGTCTCCTCCATGAGAAGCGCCAGCAAATCTTCCTCCGTCTATTTCCATTCCAATACCAAAATAAGGATCATAAGAAACATATTTCCCTATAAGGATACTATAATCTTTATCTATGTCTTTTCTTGTTGAAAAAGCTAAAGCCTCATTTAAAGTGCAATCTGTTTGCTGTGGCTCCCACCTCATTGTTTCACTATTACTTTCCCAACTATGAGTATTTTCGCCATCATTATTAGCCGCCCCTCTTTTATCAACAGTCACGCCATTCCATCTACTAGAATAAGGATTGATTGTGCCAGGCTTATCTTTATATCTTACTTCATTAGAAAGCTTTAAAACATCATCTATTCTTAACATATCTCCTTCCCTGTAAACATATGGTCTTATCCCAAATGCACTATCAGGAGCGTCTAAAGTAAACACACTACCACTTACTTCTTTTCGTGCTTTTCTTTGATAATGCTCTTCAAATTGGTTATTAGTAGGATTGACAAAAAAATAAGACAGTTTATCATGACTTCCAAAATAACCAGAATGTCTGTAGTGCCTTCCAAATGTTCCAGGCCCGCTTAACCAAGGAATTATATTATTATCTCCCGTTGCTCTGGCGTGGTTAGCGCCACTCATAGCACTATTTATCTTTCTATCATCTTCTCTTTCTGGCCAATAAAACACTTTACCCGCTGTATTTCCTCCAGTTGTTGCCGTTCCATCAGAAACATTGTCATCAAAAAATGCTAGGTGAGAGTTTTCAGCAAGACCTAAATATCCGTTTAAATAAGTATCATATTCTGGTTGTTCTGGAAATGAAGGGGTTATGTTTCCTCCCGAATTATCAATCCATTGATTTACAAAAACAGGATCTCCCCCAAAAGCATCATTGTCTTTATCAGAAAATCTAATTTTAGAATATCCGTATTTTTGTCCTAATTTTGCGCTACCATATTGTACTGTTTGATTTAAAAGACCTTGTTGTACAACTCTTCTATCTTCTTCTTTTCTTTCTGCTCTTACAACCCTAAATCCAGATATTTTTTTTACAACTTCATCAGGAATTATAAATTCAAAAGCTACATATAAATCAAATAAATGATGTGTATCATCGTGTGCAGCAGCTCCAGGTCCACCTCTATCTGCTTGATGCGCTGGAACAGCCCTTGCCCTACCTGCGGCACCTTGAGTTGCTGGATGGCCATTATTAGGAAGAACAGCATTTTGCTGACCATTAGAACGTATATACGCTTCTAATTTTTGTGTACTATTAGTAAGCCTAGCGCTAAACCATTCAACATCTGGGGGAGGAACAGTATGACCATAAATATAAGAAATTCTATGATCGTTTATCATTGCGTGCGAATGAATGTTTTGGGTACCAACTAATGAGTCCGTTCCACCAATCATCATATCTGTTGCTCTAAATGGACTATAAGGCAATGAAGTTACAGGAAGGTATGATCTTTTTATATTGACCATTCTTAAAATATCGTACTGATGTGGAGTTTCTATATCTCCAATCCATAAAACATTTCCAGGAGATCCATTTAAATCGTAAGTTTGAACTCCAAATCTATAAACCTCTCCTCTTTGATAGCCTCGTTTATCTCCAGATAAATGCGGATCTTTTGACCCTCCTAAAGACATAGATGTTTTAAATTTAGTATTACCTGATGAAGAAGAAACAAGACCATCACCAAGAAAATCTTGAAACTCAGTAACTAGCTCTTCTCCATTGCTAGTTGAAGATATAAAAGGGGCATTAAATGCGTTTTGAGATTGATCTCCTATTTTTTCTTGAACTCCAAATGATACACGACAACCGCCTAATTCATTAGTTGCATAGTTAAAACTTTCTGCTCCACAAGTCATTCTATCAGCAAGATACTTGTAAGTAAGTTTATTGCAATATATTCCGCTTACTCCTCCAGCGGTATTACTAGCACCTCCAGATCTTTGGTTTGATATAGCTGTTGTCCATAAAGGAACATTTTTTGTACCGTCATAATTTACATGATCTAATTCTCCAGAAGCAGGATACATTCCATTTGGATCTCCTAAAAGCTCTCCATAACCACATGAAAAACCATAATCATCTGTTACACCATAATCATATATACCGCTATTAACTTCTGAGACAGTTCCACTAATTGATTGATAATGTTTAACCTGAGGGTCATTAGTAGTAAGTATTGCGTCTAGTTCATTTGCACCAGCATTAAGTCTATTATACCTCAAAGCTTTAACATTCCATTCTTTTTCAGAAATAAAATTTCTTTTTTGTCTTAAATTAGCTGCAAATAATATATTGTCTTTAATTGCTATATCTTTACAAACATCAAAAGTATTAGACTCTATTAATATTTCTTCTAAACCATTGTCTATTTCGTTGTTCCAACTTGTATGCTGAAACGTAGATTTAGTGCCGCTTATTTGATTTCTTGCAATAACAGCAACTCTTGGGGGAAAATTTAATTCATCATAAAATAAAGCATACAATTCTATATAGGCAAAATTAACATCTATATCTTCAATATTAATTTGAAATCCTTGTGTTCCTAAATTTCCCTTTGGACCACCTGCATATGTAGTAGAGTTTCCAAAAGATTGATCTGAAACTTGATACATATTACTAAGAGGGGAAAAGGTTGATTGCCCTCCATTATCATCAATGTATTTATAACAATATTGATAAACCCCTACAGGTAAAGACCCAAACAAAGTAGTGTCTAATACAGGCTGAGAAGGATTCATTAAAGGAGTTATATCTAAAGATGTTAGCTCTAAAAGATCCAGATTATTTTGTTTTATATTTAGAGTTCTTAATGAATTTTTATTGTCAGTCCAATAAATTCTAGAAATATTATCATTTTCTACAATATGTTCTATTCTAACAGGAACATCTAAGTCCATATTTAAATCTGGATATTGGCCTTCAATAGAATAACAAACTCTAAGATCCGTAACTTTTTTAACTTTAAATTCATGATCAAAATCAACCATTAAAAATATAGTTCTATCTTTTTCTTCTGCAAAAGGAGTACCACCACCTCTATTCCATTCAAATCTACCAACTATCATTAATAGTAATTGATTTGCATAAGAAACATGACCAACAATAGAACACCTATTAGATAGCTCTAAATTATCTAATGCCGATATGTCATCATTTGGCCCCCTATCATAAAATGTTGGATATGAAAAACCAAATTGTGGCTGGTCAGGCAGTGTATCTATATAAAATGTTGCTAAATCAACAAACAGGCTATTACCATTTATATTTTCTACTGTAAATGTATCCCCTTCTGAATTAGTTAATCTAACATTTTTAGCATCAGTATAACTTCCTTCTAATTGAAAATGCGGGTCTAGATCACTAACCATTCCATGAGTAAAGCTTTCTGGTTTAGAAACTCCTGTTTTTGGAGAGCCTGCTCTATTCTCTTGTCTATTTTTTTTTGCCATTTTACTGGTTTAATAAATTACTACCATCGTTGCTTATAGGCACTAATGTGTTCCACATGCTTCCTATTTGTGACAATTCTTCTGAAGTAGGCATTCCATCATCTCCTCTAGCCTTACCACATAAATAATACCATCTTTTTTCTAGTTCTTTTACAATGTACTGCGGAAGCTCTCCATTATAAAATTTTATTAATTTAGTTTGCCACATTATATACTGGGCTACTGCTGTCTCGTGACCTTCTTTAATTTTAGGCCAACCTCTTAAATCTACAGGATAAGCCAAATAGACTATTGTAATTTCATCCAAACCATCGTGCTGTATATTTAATCTGTTACCCTCTATGTAATACCTAAATGCTTTTTGCTCAGAATCATCTGTTGTTTTTCCAACTCTACCTCTATGAATAGCAGAAGTTTTTTTAATAGAGGCATGTTCAAAATCAGAATCATCAGTACCAACCCGAACTGCTAATAATTTAATATTATTTTCTGGAAGAGTAATTTGTTGATTTCTATAAATTCCTTTTCCTCCTGTTAAAGTTAATCCGCTTACCTTAGCATTAGGAGTGTCTGAAGAAAGTGTAAATTCATTTCCTTGTGGGCCTATTTCTTTCATTGTAATAGTTAAAACCCCTGTAGTGGTATTCATGCTATAAGTTGCTACATTTAAAGCTTCTGGAAAATTAAATATAGCATACCAAGGTTTTGTAGTTGTATTATTTCCAGAAGTAGAATTTCCCTCTAAATGATTTATTAATCCACGAGAAGAGTTAGGGAAAAGAGTACTATTGTCTAAAGTTTCAGCTAAAGTTGATCCTCGCTCAATTTCATTTGGTCCTAACGACAAACCTATGTTTGTATTTCCAGGGCTGTTACTTCCATTTCTAAAATATAATTTTACGCCATTTAAAGTAATTGAGTCTCCTGGCGATGGATTAGCAGCAAATGTTATTGTTCCTGTAGCTTGAGCTCCACTTGCATCATATGTAGATTCTTTTTGTACAAATGTTTCTCTACTTCCTATAAGTTTTTCAGCCTCATAAGACCATTCTATCCAATCATTTGTATAATTAGAAAAATCTTTTAATCCTAAATTTCTAGCTACAGTTGTAAAAACTCTATCTATATGTGTATGCATATTTGTTTATTTTATACAGAAGCAATAAAAACTTCTAGTTGATGACTAGCAACTCCTTTTACTTTTAAAGCGGTAGCATTATCTAATGTTGATCCTCCATTACCCCCTTCTACAGTTGTTCCTGTATACATAATACTACTGTTTGCAGCAACAGATGTGTAACCAGCATCAGAATCTTCATCGTCTAACCCTACTTGTAACGCATCAGTTCCGTCTAAATTAGTTACCCTGATGTATCTTACGTCAGCTCTTACAAAAGCACCATCAGCAGTTGTACTTCCAAAAGTAGCCACTTCAGTTAAATTTGTATTTGCTAATTTTATTACTCTTTTAGATGTATTTACAATACTACCAAAAGTATGTGTATAGGTTTGAGCAAAATCTAAATTATCTGAAGATCCATTGTCATGCCCTATAGCTAATGCTTCTGTTATTGTTACTGTCAGCGTTGCCGCATTCAAATCAGTATCCGCCATATTTTCTAATTTTTATTTATTAATTTTTTTGAATACCCTAAAGGCATTATTTTACAATTTCTATATTTTGTAGGCCTCACCCATACTAATTTTTTATAATAGTCATCTAAAATAGGGACTTTATAAAATACCGTTTCTCCCGTTTCTTTTGTAGCCTCATTATCCACTCTTACATGAAAAGCTCTTTTATGAGGTTTTTCGTCCAAATATACATAACCCATTTGATTAGGTAAATACACTTGATGATTTCTTATAGTAATATCTCTTACAAGTATTTCAAAAAATCTTTTAATAATACTATAATATAATTTATAATCAATATTTTTATAAAGCATAATTTTAACATGCTTATAAATATCTTTTATTGGCATATATTTATCTTTGTACTTGTGCCCCACTTCTTTTCATTCTTAAATTATCATCTAAACCATCAGCTATCTCATCTCCTTGAGTTTTTAACTCTGTTTGAAGCTCTACTTGTATAACTCTTTGAATTAAATCGCTTACATGCTCCATAGGAATAGGATAAGGATTTGCGGCATCATCCCACATAACCGTATCTATAGCTTCTGAAGCATTTATAGGGTTACTACTATTTGCCCCTAAAAATTCATACACTCCGTTATTATAAATATTGTGTATGTGTGTAGGGTTTTGTAATATCATATCTGATTTTGCTTTATAATTCCAAAAATATCTTCTAGGACTACCACTAACTTTATCGTCATGATAATTTGGAGAAACCTGTAATTGATGTATAGATATAATATGATTATTAGAACTCTGTGCGGCAGGCAATGAATTTACAAAACTATTATCTTCTAACTGAGTATGTCCAGAGGTTTCTTCAGTATAGTAAGGCTTACTATTATTTGTAAACTTATTATATTCATCAAAATCTCCATATTTTTTATTATACAATTTTATAGCTTTACTAAAATGACCAAAATAACCACTATCTGTTCCATTATCGTATAAAACAGCTCTAGACAGATTTATTTCTCTAATACCCCTATTGTCTTTTAATTGTATAGGCGCAGGTACTTCAAAATTATGATATCCAAAATTTCTAAAGTCTCCTTTATTTTGTTGGGTGGAAGCAGTTTCTCTTCCGTATTGATCTATCCAATGCTGATTACCGCCTACATTAGGGTTCATGCTACCCAGTAAACCTGAGTTAATTATGTTTTGTGTAATAGCCATCCATTCAGCATAAGGAGCTCCACTTGCATATGTTCTAGCGCGTATTAAATAATTTGGTAATGTTGGCGTTGCTAAGGCTGTGTTCCTTAAATAATCTACAAGATCTCCTATGTAATTTCTAATGTCTCTACTAGCTGAATTATATGTTGTTAGCGGTACAGATTGATATATAGAATTGTTATGTGTTATGCCTTTATCAACGTTATCTGCAATAAGTTTTGCTCTATGGTAATGAATCCAGTGTTTTATTTGCTCTATACTAATATTATTTTCTGTAGTATTTTTACCTCCATATGCAAGGTTTCTAATATTATAAGCTATTTCATTTAATGTAATCATTAGGCATAGTTTAGGTAGCTACAAAATTAGTTAATTTTTCTTTATAAAGCAAAAATAGGCCGCAACTATTTCTAGTATTAACCTATTTTCACAGCAGGGAGCAAAAGAACTCTCTTCAAATATCATATATTATGATGGAGGTGTCATTAATCCTACATCAACTTTTGTCATCTTGTCTACAGCTAATTCAATTATTTGTCGCTGGAAGTGATTAGTAAAAACTCTTGAGCCAGGCAAAGCGGTAGCGCCATATGTTTCTTCTCCAATTTGTACATCAGCAAAAGCTTCTTCTAAATTAGGAAGTGTTATTGTATTCATTTGTAATGCTCTCATGTTGCCAGCATCAGAAAAACCTATTCTATTTTCTACATACGCCCAATCTGGAGAATCGTGTGATGGTTGATTAAAAGGATCGTCTGAATAACTGTCTTCAATATAGTCTCTTCTAGATTTATTTTTTATAGATATCCAGTCAGTAGTTTTGATATCTGAACTAGTAATACCTGGAAATGGAAGCCCAGTTGATTTATCAATAATATCATCCATATTATAATTTTTTCTAGTAGCGCTTATAACATATAAATGCCGATTTGGTAATACATATTGATTTCCAAATAACCAAATTCCTACCCTAGTGCTTTCATTTCCTGCGCTATGAGTGCTTCCTACAACTACTGTTCCAGTTTGATCTAAAGTTCCACTGTCTGTATATTTCCTAGAAAAACTTGGAAAAGAATTATTATATATATATGCCCCACTAACTATATCACTTGTAGTAAGAGACCAAAAATTATAATCTATTAGGGGTGCTAAAGCTCTTCTAGAATCTTCATCAACAAGCATTTTTTGATAATGAAAATTAACAAAGTCAGATATAGCTATTTTTAAAAACCTATCTTTTTCTGGGGTTGTAAAATAAGGTTGATCTGCTTTATCTAAAAGCAGGTCTATTAAATTATAAGCCTCAGTCAAATTCATTTACTATCTATTTTTTTTACTACCAAACCATCCTTTTGGTTTAGCGGTTTCATTTTCTAAATTATTAATAGTACTGCTAGACATTGTTTGTGGTTGAGAAGCCTCTTCAACAGCCACCTCTTCAACTACAGGAGTTTGCTCTACAGCAGCCTTTCCAGTTCTTAATTGTCTTCTAAGCAAAGCATATAGATCAGCATTGTCTTTTAACCATACAATTGCTTGTTCGTCAGCAAGACCAATATTAACAGATCCATGCTTCCACACCCCGTTAACTTTAGTTAATACATTTTTAGCCAATGCTTTCTTTAAAAATATTCTATACTCTTGATCTATATCGTTTGTAAGTGATAAAAATTTGTCTGGAGTATTATTGGCAAATTGAATAATCTTAGCCTTTAGCATAGTATCTTCTATATCAGAATCTATACCCATTAATATAGCTAAGTCTTTCATAGCATTAATATTTAGGTCTGTTGCCTTAGTAATTGCTTCAGCGCTTTTTAAAGCTCCTTCAGCATTCTTTTCTTCATTTGCTTTTAAATCTTCAATAGAAAACTTTCCACTCATTAGCGGATGTCCTTTTAAAAATTCGTAAACTCTTTTGTCTTGTTTCTGATTAATATCTAGAGATAATACAGCATTAAACATTTCGTAACCATCAGTCATACGATCATTTATATCTACTAAATTTACATCTCTTCCCTGCTTATCTGTATAATTACCAAACTTACAGTAATTAAATTTATCAGGCTTTCTTGATTTGATTAAAACTACGTGTCTTTTCATTTTTCTTTTTTTTAATTAATACTCCCTGTTATTTGGGTATTGCTTTACCCTTTTTTTCTTTTACTATTTTGCCATTTTCTATCCAAGTTTTATTAGCAGACTCTGTCTTCCATTTAAATCCAGACTTACCTCCTATTGAAAAAACTTGTGGACTACTTGGTTCCCTTACCAATTCGTCTTCTTTTAACTCTATTACTTTCCCATCTCTTACTACTAGTCTTGTTCTCATTTTACAAAGATAAAGAATTTTTATTTAATAGACCAAGGCCTTAATCCTGCAATTACACTATTTGTTTCTTTTTCAACAAACTGATATGTTCCATTCCACGCGATACTTCTTCTTATTTGATTTCCCAAAAAAGGATACACGGTATGAAACAAACTAGAAGGCCATAAATACATATCTCCTACTTTAGGCTCTATTATCATTTGCCCCTTCTGTAAAAGATCAGGGCTAACAGATCTATCTATAAATTCTAAATGCCCGTCTTTATCAGATTTATTATTAATATCTCTTTTTGGTCTATTATTAGGAACTTTTAAAAACAATGTTGATGATACAAGGCAATTTGTATGATAATGAGCAGGATTATATTCTCCTCCAGGATTCATTTCATTAAACCACATGTCTGTAACATCACAATTTATAACATGACTATTTTCATCAAAAATATACATCTCTTTTAAACAAGAGTTTATATATGCATATAGGCATTGCTTAAAAAAATCATATAGATTATTTTCTTGCAATACTTTTTGATCTATTTCTATTTCACATTTGATTTGCCCTACCAAATTCTCTCCATAACTTTTTTTGTTTTCATCTTCAAACATTTCATCCGTTATAGATATTAATTTATTTGTAATTACGTCAGGTAATTGTACTTTAAGAACCCTAGGGCCAAAAGGTCTTAGCACTTCTAATTTTGCTTCTTTTCTCTCCACTTTCTTTGTTTTAAAATTAAGAATAATGGAGGGGCCGAAACCCCTCCTTCATTCAAACTATTCAGGATATTATCCTGTTGTTGTAATACTACCAACAGCACCCATATGTGCGTACACATACCAATATGTACCGTCAGCTACACACTCAATTCTTTCTCCTCCTACAGCAGCAGCTTCAATAGTGAAACTGTCAGCTAAAAGATTTGAATCACCATCAGCACCAGCATCAGCAGCACCAGCGAATACTATTGTATCAGCAGTTGCAGCGCTAATTACCATATCACCTGTTCCAGATGGAGTAAGTGAAACGATAAATGTTAAAGTACCACCAGCAGTAGCAGGAGGTAATGTAACAGCTGAATCTGTACCACCAGATTGCTCGCACAGAAATACTTTACCGAAATCATCGTCTTTAAGTACTTTAGCACCCCCAGCACCTAATGCAAGTTTTTCAACTACAGCAGCAGCTTGAAGCTTTGGTAAATGTATTACTTCAGAACCAGCAGTATTTTCAGCTTTAATAAAGCCTTTAATAGCCGTTCTTAATCTATTAAAATCAAATTTTATTGCCATTTTTTTATTGTTTTTGTAGTATTGGGGGGTTTTAATTTTTACCCCCCTCTACCAAGTTGTTTACTAAGGTATCCTAGCTAAGCAAAATCTTCTAGGTATACCAATTAATTATTGTTATGCGGATTTATTATAGTTCGCAACAGCGGTAATGTCTGCGTGAGCAAATACACTATTCAAACCATCAGCTACAGTAACAACACCGCTTGCAGTTGCAGCAATTCTTGCTACTTCTTTAGCCATGTCATCTGCTTTACCTGAAGTACATGTCAACTCAGCACTACCTGCTGCTCCGTCATCTCCTGCGAAATGAATGTCAATAGCAGTTGTACTAAGTATTTCTATGTGATGTATTTTTTCAGCAGACACATAAACACCATCGTTTGCGTCTACAATAAATCCTAAAAAAGCTCTGGGCATATTTTCTAATTTTTAAAGGTTAATAATTATGATGCGCTTAATATACCACAAGACAATGGGTTTCTAACAATGATTCCAGTTTCTGAAAGCACGTGGCATTCAAATTTGTCATCAGCGTTAGCAGCCAACATTGCTTTTTGGTCATAAGGATTCACCATTCCAGCTACATATTTCTTGATCATACTTCTGTTAACTCCTTCAGCTCCTTTAGTAACTAACTCAACGTTAGAAACACCAGAAGTTTTTCCGAAGTCCATAAATACCATCTTAGCAGATTCTTTCAGTCTGTTGTCACCAAATGCATTAGTTCCACCAGCAGAAGAATGTAAATTAGGGTCATCAAATACAGGACAGTGAGCAACAGTAATTTTGTTACCTAATGCACTATAAGAAGCAAAGTTTGCTCCAAGATGAACCTCACCACTTATACCATTCATTGAACCACCTGTCATTGCACCAGCAGGAGCAACAATAAGATCTTTCATAGCTCTGTGGAATGCTAATCTACCTTCAGTTCCAGTAAATACAACCCACTCATTACCTTCAGCAGCAGTTGCGTTTAATGAAATCTTAGCAATAAACTCAGTAATAATATCTTCAGTTAAAGATCCCATTGAATAAGAAGCTTGATTAGAAGAATCAATTTGAGCCAATAAACCATCTCCACTTACAATTGAAGAAGCCATAGTTCCAGAAGTACCAATTGCAGAAGAAGTATAAGCTCCTGGTCTTTGGATTGTAGTATCTGTTACAGAAGTTCTTCCATACCATCTTTGAAGCTCTTGCTGATACATGAACTCATCCATCATCATTTGCTCTTTAGTAAAGTACCAAAGCTTAGAACCATTGTTTTCAATCCAAGTTACATCAGTAAGGTCTTTACCAGTAACTGAACATTTCTTACGCATTGTAGTTAACCAATTTGTATGAGTTGATGGATATACATAGTTTTCACCTACATCAGCACCGTCAGATCCGTTAGGAAATGCAGAACCAATAGAAGCTGCAATAGCCTCATCAGCTACATCAGTTTCTAATAAAGGATTAGCAGTACCATCAACCATTTCAAACTTAACAATAAAGTCAGTTACAGCAGCAGATCCTGAAGTGTTAGTAATAGGGTCTTCAATTACTATTGCAGTAGCTCCAGATTGAAATCTAACCATGTCAAACTTGTTTAAAAAGTCTCCAGTTCTTCCTGTAGCAGTCCCATCTATAATAAGTTCAAATACATCACCATCTGCATCTGCACCATCAAGAATAATTCCAGTTGTAGATGTTGGTGTATTAGTAAAAGATGTATCAGCAGATACACCCTTGAAAAAGCCTGTAGCATATGATGGAGCATTGTATCTACCCATCACTTTCCATTCAAAAGAATTGTCTCCTAAGACTTTTTCAGCTGCAAAACGACCTGTTCTTTCTAACAAGTATGTCGCAGCATAACGAGGATACTGTTGAATAAGAGTTCTAGCAATCTCAGGGTATTGCATTAGAGCTGTATTCAAAGCATTCTCGGCAGTTGTCCCAGAACCATAGGTTCCAGTATATAATTTAGCCATTTTTTTAAATTTTATTAATTAAACATTTTTTTATTTGCCCAATTAACTTTCAACTATTAGTAGACTTTGTCTTACCTTATAAAGCTTACTCGCTCATGAACGCTTTTGGATCAAACTCGCCTGACTTTACTTTAAAGTTAGACTTGCCTTTTCCACTGTTAAGATTTGGAGAGACTATACTATCCATGATAGCGGCTTTGCCGTCTTCCAAGCCTTGAGAACGAAGAATCTTTTCAATCTGCTTACGATAGAGCATAAACATAGCAACATCAGCAACATTGGCGTGATCTGCATATATTTCTTTCATCATATCGCCTGTAGCATATCTATAGACTTCTTCTTTCTGTTTTTTTGTTACTTTCCCTCCCATGAACTCGCTCATGTTCTTGATCTGACTTTTTAACTCTTTTTTTGCGTTCTCTGCTTGTTCTTTTCTTTTTGTCTTACTTTGCTCTGCTTGTTGTTTAGCCTGAGCTGTTTGTTGATCAATAGCATTATTGATTACTCTTCTAATACTTTTAGCTTTCATTTTCATCATGCCAGAATCTTCTAATTTATCTAATGATTCTTCTATTTCTGAATCTTCAATACCATCAGCTTTTAACTCTTCAGAAACCAAATCTCTATCTGAAAAATTTAAATAAGACCTAAGCTCTGATACCTGATCATTAACTGGAGCTTGTTGTGTTTGAGCTTTTTGCTGTAAAGAATTTATAGCTTGCACAAACTCGTCTTTTGATTTTATCTCAACACCTAGCTCTTCTCCAACTTTAGCCCAATTTAATGATTCTTGTGCCGTTGGAGTTTCTTCAGTTGTTTTTTCATCTCCATCCCAATTATACTCTTCCTCTTTTTCAGATGCCGCGTCTTCAGTTTTGCTGTCCCAAGACCAACCATCTTCTTCGCTTTCTTCTTTGCTTTCTTCTTTACTTTCTACCTGCTCTGTTTTTGCTTCTTCTTTTTCTTCTACTTCTTCTGTTGTTTCATCTGCCTTGTAGGTATCATCTCCCGCAAAGGCCAATGGATTAAACTCTTTTTTTTCTTCTGTAGCTTCTGTTGTTTCCACAACCTCTTCTACTAGTTTTGATTCTTCTGCCATTTTATTTTAATTTAGTTAATACTCCCAGTTTGCAAATATACGAAATATTTGTTATATTTTTTGAGCTGCTTTTTTCAAGCTGTCAGAACTAGTGGTTGATCCAGATGCTCTAGCCCTATCACTATCTTCTTTTTTAGACTCCTCTTCTCTATTTTTTCTATCAATATAATAGTCAGCAGCTTTTTTATCCATTTCATTTCTTTCTTTAGTATCATGAAGATCTCTATCAACATCTGCTTGTATTTTAGCAACCTCTAGCCTAGACTCTGCGCTAATTTGTGCAACTTTTAATTTAGCCTCATTATCCATTTGCTTAAGCTGTGCCTCAGCCTCAAATTTAGCTTGCTCCACTTGAGCTGCCGCCTCTTGTGCTTGTTGTTGCTCTTGCATAGTTTGCTGTTGTTGTTTTTGCATCTCAGTCATAGCCTGCTCTAATACTTTTTCAGCTTCTGTCATTGTGTCAGATCGTAAAACTTTAATAACGCCTAACATGTCAATAGTACCTGCTTGTAGCGCAGCTTGTGCTAATTGTTGTACTACTTGTTTCATAGAATCATCTTTACCACTATCACCTACATAAATACCAAAGTCTTGCAAAGCAATATCTGGCATAACATTTAAGAATTTATAAGCACCGTCTCCTAAAATCATTCCAGCCTTTTTCCCTCCAGCCCAACAAACCTTCATTAGGTTACATATTCTCTCTAAAACTCTTTGCTTGCATTCGCCATGAGAATAAAACCAACTTTCTGTAATAGTTGCAGACTGCACAACACTTCTTTGTACGTTACCCACATATTCATACTGGCCTACAGCTCCCTCTCTTTGTCTAGTAACTCCAGATATTTGTCCAGCCATTTCTTCAAGCATTACCTTAAGATTAATGAGCTGCTGAACAGATTGAGATAGTGTAAAGTCAATTTGTTGAAACTGATTAAACGATTGCATTTGATTGCCTTCGTCTTTTGAGTTAATAGGAATAATACCATCAGTTTTTAAATGATACAATACTTGCTGTATATCCATACCAACATTTGTAGGTAATTGAGACACGTCATAAACTACCGCCTTACCACCAGAGCGGGCCATAGCAAGTTCTATTTGATAAACAACAATATTATAAAGCATTTGTATGTTGTCAAGCATGTCAACTAAAGAACTACTGCTTCCTGTTGTGTTTCCTTTTATACAACCAACATATGATAATGGAGTTTTACCTGGATCATCAATACTTCTAACCTGATTGTCCCTTCTTCTAGCATTAACTAATATTCTGCCGCCAATTAAAGTAGCCTCCCAAACATCATCCACCCATTTAGTTTCAATCTTTTCTCCTTTTCTTTTTTTATACGTATCTTTTACCATTTTTCTAAATGGCCTAGAAGGATCGTATTTATTGTCAGATAATTTAAATTTAATAGCTCGCAATGATTTCCACTCGCAACTTACCACTCTAATTCTAGCCTCTCTACCATGAGCAACGTCTACCCACTCAAAACTACTATTGTAACTAGCCAAGTCTCCTCCTAAGTACAGGTTTCTCATTTTGTCTAGCTCTAACAAATCATCAGTGGATAGATTGTCTTTATACTCATCGTTTATTTCGTTGATAGACAACCATCTTTCTTCTCCCACCCAAGAAGCATCATCTAAATAATCTGAATGAAGAGAATCATCAAACACTATGTTTCTTGGATCAACTCTTCTAGCGTAAGGGTCTCCGTTTTGTATATTAATTTTATAAAACTCTTTGCCTGTTACCAACAAGTCTCTAAAACCTTCTTTAAATACATCTTTTAAATTATATCTATTAGAAACATACTCTAAACCATCTTGAGCTGTTTCCTCTATCATTTCACGATAGTTATACTTCATATAAGTCTCAATGTCTTCTGGTACTGGCATACCTTGTCCTTCAGACAAAACATTAATATTCATTTTTTCTTGCATTTCAGCATGAAAATCATCTAACAACTCTTTCATCATTAGTCCAACTTTGTGATCGTGCTTTCTAATTACAGCAGCCTTGTTAACTGTTGTAACTTTCATATCAATAGGTCTTCTTAGCTCTTCTCCTACTAACAAATCAATCTTAGGAGTTATAATAGGATAATTTACAAGTCTAGCTGGATAGGTTAATCCATATTGCTCTGTAATGTAAGAATAATCACCTTGTGTTAACTGCCCGTTATATATCTGATAGTTTCTAATGTCTTTTGATCTTGAAGAATGATAGCTTCCTCCCTCAGCGCCCATATATCCTGTAACAGCATTTAGAACCTGTCTGCACCAATCTTTAGTTTTATCTTTTTCAGCAATTACCATTGAAGGCATTGATTTGTATCTGTTTTCCATAATTTTAATTTATTTGTGAAGGAACCCCGTTATATCCCATCTTATAATATTTAAATCCTATATCTTTTACTTCTGCTTCTTTTTCACTGGCCTGCATTCTATAATTATCTATATTATGAATTAAACATAAACCAAAGGCCATAGCTCGGTCAGTATTTTGCAATCCATAATTAGCAAGCTCATCTATTAAATCTATAAACCATAAATCCTGAGCACTTTCTCTTAAGTAATCATCTATTAAATCTTCCATAAGAGACTTTACCTGCTTGTTCATATGCACACCATATCTATTTCTAGTTTTTGTGCCAGGGTTATGTGCAGACTCTGGCTTTTCTTTTAGATACTTTAATGCATTCATACGCTTAAAATAATCCAAGATACCTATTTTAGTATATTCTACTAACATTTTAGCGTTATAATAAACTGCAAGTTTTAAACAACCATCCCAAAAATCCTCTTTCTTTTTAGGCCTGTCTGTGTACTCAGCAATCACGTAATCGCTTGACATATTAGTATTTGCAAATCTACGATAAATAATCGCACTACCCAAAGAATCTGATGCTCCAGCCTGATCTTGGTCGTAAGAGTCAATACCTCCTATGTCTAAATTTTTGTATTCTGGCTCTGGATGTACCAATATTTTGTAAGGTCCGTTTGGGTGCGGCTTCCATTTTACAGTTGGATCTCCTGATCCTAACTCCCAGTCTAAGTAACCCCTTTGTATTTGACTTCTATGATCTTTACTAGACAATATTCTTGACCTCTGTGCGTTTAATAAAGCAATATCAAATCTTGCTGAGTGCGTATTAAGAAAAGCCTCTTCTACAGTTAAAGGATAGTTTTGTATATGTAAATTATATGCTTCGTTATCTCCAGATTGTTGTATATCTTCTCTGTCTGATATAAGTTTTTCCCTTGCCCCTTTCTCATCTTCCTTTCCAGACTCTATATCAAAGAACCCATAATAAGCTTTTGACGCAGGAATAAATACAGGTATTAGATTGTAAGCATCATGACTATAATACATATCCATAAAATCCTTAGAAGCTTTAGATATATCACCACCTGTACCACCAACAATAGGAACTCCAAATTGTATATCCCCATCCATAAAGCAAGCTTTAGATGACATATAGGCATTCTTAAGTTTTTTAAACTCTCCAGCCTCTTCAAATATCATAAGAGAAACCCTTTCTCCTTTAAAAACTTCTGGATTATCCATTGTTCTACATATGATATTAGATTGATAACCACCTATTTCCCATTTACCATCTTTATTTTTTTGCTTATATCCAGAACGCATAATACCATCTGTGTCTTTTAACACTGAGTGTTTAAAGTTAGGATGTATACCATTAAGACCTTTTCTTGTTTTATCAAAGAATGCATCTGCTGTTACTTGAAGTCCTGCCGCCACGCCCACATCATTAAATGGATAAAATGTATACTCATGAGCTACAGCTCCAGAGTTCATATACGAAAAGCCTTTATCTCTGGCTTTAATAACAATCATGCCCTTACCTTCTTCTTTGCACAACTCTATTGTATCAAAATACTCATGATCCATGTTTCTATACCAAGGATGTATTAATGTTTTACGATTGCCAGAGGTCCCGTCATTACCTAATATCTTGTAGTAATTTAAATAAAAATAATACTTACCAGATATTTTTTTCATACCCTTAGGCTTGTAACCATTTAAACATCTATCCGTTTCTTTAGCCCAATACTCTTGATAGGCTACAGAATCAGGGTTTAGATCAGGATGGCCAGTATTAGGAACAGGACGATATCTTTGGGGATCAAATTTAATTTTACCCATACTTTAACTTTTTAGTTTTTCCTATTCCAAACATGCCAGAGTTTTCTTCTTTTTTTGATAGTTTTGCGTGATATCTATCTCTTAAGTCTACACCATGTAGTTTTTGCGCTAAATCATTATACTTATTAGCTTTTAGCATGTCAACCTCCTTATAATACTTTTTATAAGAATTATACAAATACTGTAAATCGTATTTATTTTTTTCAGCCATTAACTATGTTGCGCTCTATTAGTCGTGTTGCATTCTACCACCATGACTATATTTCACCTTCATGCCTTTATTTGCTTTTTTCTTAGCGCCAACTATTCTGTCAGCCGCAGTTGCTTTTGGGTTGTTGTCGTATCCAGCTTTTACACTTAGCATGCCAAACTCACCACCTTTGTTATATTTTTTTTTCATTTTCATACCATAATTTGCTTTTGCTGTTTTAGCAGCGTTATTAAAATCACTATCAGAAGGCGCACCTGCGTCTCCTTTTTTCCTCATTGTTGCTCCACGCTTTCTCTTGGCGTGTATATTCGCGTACAAACCTTTTTTTGCCATTTTTTATTATTTATTAGTTATTACATTTCTTTAATTTCTTTTCTTCTTTCTAAGAAAGATAATCCCTTGTCTCCAGCTATTTTTTGCCTTTCCCCTCTCCTGTCTATCGCATCAAGTAATGACTGTCTTGTTTTTAATATTTTTTCTACCCCTATCATTAATTTTTGTAACATCTCTGCATTCTCTTCATCAAGATGCATTCCGTCAATAAGAGCGGTAAACTGATTGATCTTATTGTTAAAAGCTATAAGTTGCTCGTCTAAAGGGTCAAATTGTAGCTCGTTATATTTTTCACTTGCAGCTTTTAATGCAGCATCTTTAACTCCTTGCCAGTTATACGTGTCATACAAATCTTTAGATACAGCCTTAATTCTTTCGCTCTCACTATAATGCCTATATGGGCTTTCATAGTCGTAGACTAAGGCAACCCATTTGAGGGCCGTAGGCCCGAATTTTTCTCTCTTAATGAGTGTAAGAAATTCTGGAACTCCCGTTACACCATCATCATCTTTAAATATGTCCCCCTTCCTGTTTAAATTAAGTAAGTACATTACTTCATATATTTAAGTTTTAACTTAAACACGTATCTTAATGGGTCTAGATTTTCAACATCATAATCATTTATTATAGTTTGAATATAATAATATGGGTTTTCTTCTAAACTCCAATGTGCTTTTATAATTTTAAATCCGTGTCTTTTTGCTCTTACCTTTATCTCCTCTTCTTCATTAACAAGATCACCTAAGGTATTAAATATTTTTTCAAGATAATAAAAATCGTTTTTTTGATATATCTTTCCTATGTTTTCGTCTAATTCTTTCATTCTTTTAATTGTGTTACAGTAACAGGTGCTATTCCCCAAGCATGAGGTAATGTCTTTTTAATTGTTTCATACCACTTTTTACTTCCTATTTTAGCTCCTTCCACATTTTCTAATAAGTGCATTATATCTTCTGGAATAAATCCTTTTCTTTTAAGGGATTTATCTATAATTTCATTTGTTAATCCTTTTGGTGATCCGTCCCATCCTAAGCTTTTCAAAGCCTCTTTATATCTAACCATTCTTGTTTGTTGTTCTCCAGGATCCATCATATATCTATAAAAGTTTGGATTTTTTTTACTTACTTCAATTCTTGGATAATTTTTATATATAGCCTTAGCCCCTTCTTTGGATGATGGACTTAAAAGATGTCCCGTTTCATGATCTAGGTTTCTTGCAGTTTTAGTTATATTTGGAAACTCACCAACTTTAATCCTTCCAGGCATATATGAACCCAGCGCTCCACCAAACATTTGTTCTGGAGGCATAATATCTATAGTTGCTTCATCTAATTCATTTAAATAATTTTTAATTGAAGTGTTTACCTCGTCAGCACTTTCACCTGTATTAGCCATTCTTAGTTTTCGGTAATCGTCACTCTTTAAATAGTTTACCCTATTACTAATTACTTTATTATAGTCTAATGGTATCTCTTTTTTACTTAATTCTTTTAATGGTAATACATTTATATCTGGTGTGTGTCTAAATGTAGGATTAGGATTTATTCGTGACACTAAAGATGATAATAGTTTAGGGGCATGTTTTGCAATGCCACCTATAGCAGCACCACCTCCAGTCATAAGTAGTAATTCTTGAGGGTTTTTAGGAATTGCAGTTTCACCCAACCATTTTGCTGCTTGTAATCCATACTTAGTAACATTATTCCATAACCAATCGTCTTTTAAGTTTTTTCCACTATAATCATTAATCTTATTATAATTAAACGCTGTAGGCTCTGTCTCTGTACGTACACCCCCATTATCATATTCTTTTATCAATGATGAATCTTTTGCGCCAAATATACTATTTAATATATCATTTTCTTTTGGCAATTTATTTATATTATTAGAGTTTGATAAATAAGGAGCCATATTCTGCTTGTACATTAACTCTTCTTCTCTTGCTTTTAAAGCGTCAGTGGAGTCTTTAGCCATCATGTTTTTATTAAATAACTCTAATTTTTCTTGCGGATTATCTGTTCCAGCCCAATGATTACGCAGCCAAAAATCTGATATTGATTGTTCTCCAGACCACACTTTGCTAAAGTTAGAGCTTGGATGTTCTCTATGATATCCTAAGAATAACATTTTTTGTTGATCGGCATTAAGACCACTTACATCAACACTTTTCTTTCCTTCCCACATACCTCTTAACCATTGCGGTACAAACTGATTATTTCTTTCTAAGTAATTAACCGTTCTGTTAACTGCTAAATTACCACCCTTTTCTTCTCCTTCTTCAAACATAAACAGCCCTCTTCCAGGCCCATCATAAAACCCCTCTTCTTCGCTACCTGAAATTTGCTTGGCTTTAGGGTCCATTCTTTGCTTATGACCCGTTTCGTGATATGCAATATAATCCATAAGTTGGTTATACTGCTTAGGTGTGCCTCCTTTATCTTTTATGATAAGTTGTAAAAATTCGTTTAAATCTATTTCGTTCATTAGAACCTTCCGCCATTAGTATATCTTTTCTTCATTTTCATACCATAAGCAGCTTTAGGATAATTTTCTGGATTACGCTTTCTGTGGTCATACCCCTTTTCTTTCATATCAAGATGGTCTTGTAGTTTCTCAGCTTTAAATCCTTCTCCTGTTTTAGGACTATACATCATGTGTGGTTTAAACGATCCTCCTTTAGCCATCATCATATTTCTTTTATTCATAGCATTTGCAACTAAACCACTTAATTGATTCATTGCTATAGCTTGATTTGCTTGTTGTGTGTAGTGACCCCCTTCATCATATTTAGGCATCTTCATTCCTTTTGCAGCATAGTCTAATTGTTCTTCTACGTTAGGAGTTACAAATGGATTGTCTTTTTCTCCCACCCAATCTCCTTCTCTTAGGCCAACAGGATCTGAATCTTTTTTTATTTTAGAAAGAACAGATGTGTTTGCTGGTTTTACATTAGACATCTGAGTTTCAGGTTGTTTCTCTACAGCTTCTCTCTGAATCTTTTTTGGTTCAGAAGGTTGATATGGATTTACAGTATCTCCACCGCTTACCAATCCTGATAAAATATCATTAATAGGATTAACAATGCCTTCAAAAAGAGGCATAGCTACATCAAATCCTAAAGTTTTTACTCCGTCTATCAAAACATCTGATCCTGTTTCTATTACATTTTCTACTAGACCCCCAGCAGCGCTTACTCCTTCGTGAGCAATATCTGCTACAGGATCTAAAACTTCTCCTGCTGCATCAAATACAGGGTTTATTATTGGCGATACAACATCACTCACCCCTCCCATTACATCTCCAACAACATCGCCAGCAGAACCTAGCACATCAGAAATAAAATTAAAGAACCCAAAATATTCTGGAAGACCTGTATAAGGATTAATAGTCCCGCTACCACCCATAGCCTTTAACATTGCAGCTTCTTGTGGATTAATATGAGCAAGTTGAGTGTCTCCGTTTCTACCAAGACCTTGAACCTTCTTCATTTCTTTTGGACTTAACTGCCCTCCTTGATCATATATACTGCGTAATGCACCCCCTTTATCAAAGCTAGTAACATTTTTTCCCATATACTCATTTAAAGCAATTAATGGATTGGCATCCATATTACCTTCTGTTAATGTAGTACCTCCTCCTGATCCAGCTCCTGCTTGATTTCTTAAACTTATCATATTAAGTCTACCAAACAAATCTCTTAAATTACCAGACCCACCCAATGCAGATAGATCTACATTATCAAAATTAGCAAGACCTGTGTCTATACCATAAGGATTACTTCTATTTATAGGTAAGCCACTTGCGGTAACATTTAATGATGGGGCTAGTTCAGCCATTCCTAAAGGCCCATCCTGAAGATATGGATCAGCCATCATAACGTCTGGTCCGCCTGGTGAATAATTTTCTCCGTGTCCTGGTACGTGTGGCATAATACTAAAAGTTTAATTTATAATTATCTACAAAGATATAAATTTTTTTTTATTTTTTTGTGAGAGAGGGATACTATATGCTTAAAACCCCGTACCCTTTCCAAAACTTTTGACACCGTCCCCTTGTTTTTGGAATCACGATTGTTTTACAACTTATTTATTGCTAATCAATTTATTTAACTTAAACTATTTATTATGGACTACTTACTATGGCTAATCTTATTGTTCATTGGTATGTTTGCTAAGTGCTTAGGTGCACTACTAGCATTCGGTATCGGTTACTATATTTATAAAAACTATGCAGATAAACTAATAAAGGGAGACAAATAGTCTCTCTTTTTTTTAATTAGACATAAAATATGCGTATATAAGTGTGAGTACTATATAGTCTAATAACCCCTATAAACGTACTAATAATAGCTATAATAACAGTGTAATTACTGTAAGTTATTGATAATCAATCAGTTATTGTTTAAATATCATTTATAACAAGTATATAATATATGTTCTAATATATTTAGCTGATTAATACTAATAACTAACTAATGAGTTTGCGAAGTTATACATTTTATTTGACATTGTCAAGCGTTTAACTATTTTTTATGACAAATTATATTCACTAATATATTTAGCTGATTAATTTTTCAACTTAATAATAGATAATAATATATTAACTAAAACAATTACTATGGAAACTATAGGAATCAGTTGCTCTTGCGGCAACACAGAAGGCTTTAAGCTTTCACAAAAAGCAGCCGAGTGTACGAGCTGCTCAACATTACATACTATCACAGATGAACCAGTGTTCATCACACGTAGTATTACACCTTTACACATATTAGAACAACGTGCTAAAGAACAAGCATTTAGAGACATGATGGTCATGGGTTCATTTGATATAAATGGAGACATAGCTGATTGGGCTACATGCTTTCAAACAGATCATCAACAATTTGGAGTGCCATTCTAGGCATTCCATTTTTTCAACTTAATAATAACTAAACATAAAGAATAGTGAATGGAGTGTGCACGCTCTCCTCTTCAGCAAGGACGAAAAGAGCCTTTAAAATACACTGCTGTTAACTCGTAAAAAATATGCGCACAGAGAGGGGTATACTATTCTTTTTTTTCAACTTAACAATAACTAACTTAATATTAATTAAAACAATTTAAAATGTCAGAAACAAAAAACACGTTAGCACAAGGTATGTTTGTTAGAGAACATACATTTAATTCAGGAACTAAAGTTCTTAATGTATCTATCAATGTAGCAGATTTCTGCTCATTCGTTAAAGATAACATGAATGAAGACTCTAGTGGTAATCAATGGGTTAACCTAAAATTAATCCCTAACAAGAATGTAGGAGACAATAAACTATCTCATACACCTATTCTTAATGATTATGTTAGAAAAACTGGAGAGCAAGCTCTTAACGCATTAGCAACTGAGGTTATTAAACCTAGCGTAGAAGAAAGAGTAATTGTAGAAACACCTGAAACACAAACAGCAGGTAATACAAAAACGTTAGTAAAAGATTTACCATTCTAATGAGTATTCTAGGAATATCATTCTGTGCTGCCATAGGTTATTATATCATAGTATATAAAGCCTTGGGCAGACGCAGATTAGTAAAGACTCAGACATTCTGGGACATACTATTTACATTACTACTACCTTTATTATTTATAGGTACATTCAGCGGTCTAGCTACTGCTGTAGTTGCTGGTGTATTCTTTTCAATATTCACAGCTATGACTCCGTCAGTAGACGAGCCAACAAAATAAAGAGAGCCCTTGTGGCTCTTTTTTTTCTACTTATTAATTACTATTAATCAAAAAACTTTTACTATGGAAAAAGAAATCTATGAAATCTCTTCACAATACATGAAAGATTTAAAAAAATTGCTTGATAACAAAAAAATATCACAATATGATATTGCACATCAATCATTTAGAAAGAACAATGCTGATTGGATCATTAAGCATGTTAACAAAGCCAAATTAACTATTACATATCTTAATGGCACTACAAGAGTATTGCCTACATATACTGAGCTTATGAAAAGAGTTAACTGGAGTAATAATGATTATAAATCAGCTAGAAGAAAGTTTATTGCAAGATATTATAAAATAGTAAATGCTTTTACTAAGCATAAAAACAGATTTAAAAGAAACACTTTAGCTAATCGTTTTAATCCTAAGCAGATTAAACAGTTAGCATCACAAATATAGTATAGGTGTAAATCACAAACCACGTATATGGTAGATGATTACTATACTAAAATAGGTTGGGAGTAGGTGCGTGTGGCCACGGAATGATAACTAACGCGTAGCGGTTATTACTACTCCCTTCCTTTTTCTATAAAGGTTGGAGTCCACGCGTGTTAACTAAGGTCAGATAAAGCAACGCACTGATTGGGCTCCTTCCTTTTTTATAAAAAGTTGGGGTGGCTTAACGAATAACCGAAACTCGGTACGGTAAACTAGCCACTCCTTCTTTTTTTTATTAACTAAAAACAAATAATTATGCCAAATTGGTGCTGGAATCACCTAGAAGTATCAGGTGACGAAAAACAACTACAAGAATTTGTAGAAAAATCAACAACAAATATTGAAACAAGTGATGAATTTTCATTTGAAGGCACTCTACCACGTGGTGATCGTAAAGATTGGTATGATTGGAGTATAAATAATTGGGGGACTAAATGGGACGCTTGCGAACCTAATATATGTCATAACGATATAGATTACTTTGCTGTATCATTTGAATCAGCTTGGACTCCTCCTATAGCTTGGATAGATAATATTATGCAAGATTTTCCCAACTTATCTTTTACGTTAGAATATGAAGAACCAGGCATGTGCTTTGGTGGTAGACTATCAGCACAATACGAAGTAATATGGGATGATTTAAATTGGGACTTAGACCCAGCTTCAGAATGTTGTGAAGCAGAAGTATCGTTTGATGAAGATGGCTTTCATGGAGAAGCTAAATGTCTTGTATGTGGAGAAGAAACAGAAACAATAAGTATTAATGTGGCTGATATTAAGCCTGCTAAAATTAAAGTAAATGAAAGTAAATAAAATAGGAGAAAACCTTACAAAATCATACAATGAATGGAGGGAATATGTAAGTGATAGCGTGCAACAATCTACGCTTAAAAGAGAAATTCCTAAAACTATAAATAAACTAAAAGATACTCTAAGTAAACTTGATAATAAATTCTTAGGTAAATATAATCATTTTTTAGATGTGCAATATCTAAGAAAAAAAACAGAAGAAATGTATAATCGTAGTAAAAATATTATAAATAGATAATTATGGAAACAAACACAATATCATTTAATGTTAGTAAAAATATTAACATAGGTAACTTTGAGTCAGTAAAAATTAACTATGGTCAAAGCATTACAGTAGATCCTACAAGGTCTATTGAAGAGCAAAGACAAGAATTAATAAAAGAATGCTACAATGTAGTTAAAAAAGAAACAGCACTATGGACATTAAAAACTATACAACATGTTGATAGTCAAAAGAATACAACAATATATAAAAGTAAAGCAAAATGAAAGAATATAAAATTGAAGGCAAATCAGTAGAGCAATACTGGACAGATTTAATTACTAAACATCTAGTTGGTAGGAAAATAATAAACATAGAATACATTCCTCAAGACGAAATGGATGAAAATATGTGGTACAAAAGACCAATATCTATACAATTAGATAATGGACATTGGATAACTCCCATTATGGATGATGAAGGTAATGATGGTGGAGCTATGTCTACTACATTTAAAGATTTAGGAACAATACCTGTAATATCGTGAAGTCATACTTACTTAAGAAACTTATAGCAGGCTACAAGGTTAATCCTAGACACTCTGGGCTTGATCTTGTTGCTCTGCCTTATAAGTATACTAACGAAAAAATACTTGTCAAACACAGTGATAAGAAAATGATAATAGATCAGGACACTCTATTACTTGGATCAAAAACATTTGAAGACAAGTTTGGTAGAGACACAAACTATACTCTGTTTTATTATCAATGGGAACCTAGTAAAAAACAATTAAAATTAGAACTATGACAGGAGAAGAAGTAGAAGTATATATCAGAGAAAATTTAGGCAGTGAGCCTAGACATAATGTAGAAGCATTAGCTTCAGCTATATCAATAGTAGCAGGCAAGGTTGATCATAATGAGTATGAGCTAATGCAATTACTGCTAGAAAATAAACCAATACCTAAATTAATGACTCATAGTTATGGCTTTCACACACATAGCGGCAGAGAACTTATTGAAGGTATGAAAAATTATTATTATGAAGAAAACAATTAAAAAATATTATTATGAAAACATATAGAATATTAATGTCAAGAACATACAACACGTCTGTAGAAGTAAATTTTCCAGATGATGGTAGAGACCATGCAGAAATTATTAATGATAAGATAGAAGATCATGACCATGAAATATGGGATTTAATAGCTGAAGCAGAATTATTCCAAATGAATGTAGATAATCAAGATTGGAAAATACAAGAAATAAATAAAACAAGAACAGGGGGTCTTTCTCCTGATACAGGACCAAGAAATTAAAAATGGAAAAAATAACAAAAGAAAAATTTAATGAGTATTTAATTGTTCAAGAATTAGGATTTTACAACATGCTAGATCCTAAAGCAAGAGAATTAACCTCTTTAAACAAAAAAGAATGGCTAGAAATTATTAAAAATTATTCAAAACTAAAAAAATTATGGGAACAAGAAGTTTAACTTATGTAGAAGAATCATGGGAAACTGCTATTGCAGATGAAAACAATAACAATAAGGTACACAGAGAAACACAAAACATACTTTGTATGTATCGCCAGTATGACGGCTATCTTGATGGTCACGGCAGAGAACTTGCAGAGTTTTTGCAAGGCTTTAATATTGTTAATGGCTTGAGTATAGATGTCCCTGAGCGTACTGCAAATGGAGTGCATTGCCTTGCGGCACAATTAATTGCACACTTTAAAGATGGGCCAGGGGGTATATACATATACAATTCTGATGCTAAAGATTGTGGCGAAGAATTTACCTATACTATTTACGAAAATAAAGGTAAGGTATGTATTCGTGCATATGATGTATGGGCTAAGAAAATTATATTTGACGGCACACCAGAAAAATTATTAACTAAAATAGAATCAAATGTTGAACACTAATCAAATCTTAGAACAAAACAAACTTAACTGGAATGTAGTTAAGAAACCATTAATGTATGCGGGTGAATGCGTGCCTGGAGCTAATAACGGCTTACACAGCACGCCATACTATGGTATAGTAAGGGAAGATACAAACGAAGTATTTACCACAGTATCAGAAGGCTATGAGCCTACACAAAATCATACAATTATAGAAACTATGCAAGAAATTGCAGGTGAGAATAATTTAGAGATTGTAAAAGCATTACCACTACATGGCGGTAGAAAAGTTGTAGTGCAAATGAAACGCCCTAGTAATAATATTGTGATTGGAGATCAAGAAACAGAGCAATATATATATGCAATAAATGGACATGACGCTACGACATCATTAAAATTTGGCTTTATGAATAAAGTTATATTTTGTCAAAATCAATTTGCGTGGTTATCAGGCAATGCATTTTCTGGCTATAGACATACAAAATCTATACAAAATAAAGTAAAAGAATTGCCCAAAATACTTAACTTTACAGAAGAGGAAAATAAAATTGCAGACTTGCAAATGTTTAGTAATCAATCTGCTAATTCATCTTTAATAAACGATTTAGTTGATTATCTAGCTAATACAGATAAACTGCCTATATCTACTAGAAAAGCAAACATGGTTACAGATCTATCAAGATGTATTGATAATGAAATGACTAGAATATCTCATACTAAATGGGGTGTATTTAATGGCGTAACACAATATACTACACACATGAAATCATCTCCTAGAAGAGAGTATGGTCAACAAGAATCTATACTAACAGGTGCTTGTGGAAAAATGAATGAAAAGGCTTTTAACTTTTTAAAAGCATACTAACAGAGACGAGGGGGCTAACGCCCCCTTTTTCTACTTATTAATAAATAAATAAAAAATATATATATGAAATTAATAGTATTAGATTTTTACAAAGACATTGCATTTGTATACACTTTAAACGATTTAGATAGAGAAAAAGATAATGAATGGGAATATGTTTCAAGATTTTTAAAACAACATAGCCATAGAGAAAATCGTTGTGAGTGGATGTTAACTAGTAATGAAATAATAATAAAATGAATTATGATTATTGGAAATTATCTAATCCAACAGATGATGGATTTGGATATGATATGGTATCACCATGTTGCGGATGCTCTTATGAAGAAAGCAGAATAACAGATTGCTGTCATGTTGAAGTAATAAATAAATATATTTACGATTTAGATAGTGTAAAAAAATTTTGTGATGCTTGTAATGAAATACCAGAATGCAGTGGGTATACTTGCAATGAATGTGGTGGTTGGTTTGAAGATCCAGAAGATAGCAGAGATCATGACGATAGAATGCGTGAAAAACATTTAGAAGATATGGCTGACGCAGAAAGAAAATATGGAGAATAATTATATATTTGTTTGCTTAAATAAAAAATTATGGATAATTACGAAATAGAACAAACATTACTAGGCAAACTTATGGTTGAGCCAGAATTAATAGATAAATACTCTCAGTTAATCCATGAAAATTTATTTGAACATGAATTTAATAGGTCTACATATCATGCAATTATGGAATTAAAAAGTAAAAACAGAACTGTAGATATATTAACTGTATCAAAATTAATAAAAGGAGAAAATGTAGTTAGGAATTTAGCAGAAATGACTGATAAGGCTTTTGACTTTATGGAGTCTATAACCTGTATAGGGTATTTAACAGAAGAATTTCAAAAAAGAACACTTACAGGAATAGTGCATAATGTTCATAATCAACTAAGTAATAGAGATGAATTAGAAATTATAGTTGGAAATTTAACCTCAGAAATGTCTAAATTACAAATAGGTAAGCCAGAAGTGTTAGGCGATATTGGTTTACAAATTAAAAACTTTTTAGATGATATAGAAGTTAGAATGAATACCGATGGTTTATTAGGCATTGCTTCAGGATTTCAAGCTATTGATAAATTTACAGGCGGTTGGCAAGAAACAGATCTTATTATAGTAGGTGGTGCTTCATCTATGGGTAAAACAAGCTTTGCGCTTGCTCTAGCTTATAATGCTGCTAAATTTACAGAAACATCAACCGTAATATTTTCTTACGAAATGAGTGCCTTACAGTTGCTTAGAAGGCTTGCATCTATGGAGTCTGAAATAAATAATAAATATATAACTAATGGTACTATAAATAATAAAGAATTAGCTAAAATACATGAGGCTATAGGAAATATAGAAAAAATACCATTACATATAGACGAAGGTAATATTACATCTTTAGGATATTTAGTTCATAGAATTAAAGAATATGTAAAAAATAAAAATGCCAAACTTGTAATGATAGATTATTTACAGCTAGTTAGTTCTAAAAATAAATCTGGAAGTAGAGAGCAGGAAGTAAGTAAGGTAGCCAGAACATTAAAAAATTTAGCTAAAGAGCTGAATATCACAGTTATAGCGCTTAGCCAATTAAATAGAGGTGTAGGTATGCGTAATAACAGTAAACCAACATTGTCAGATCTTAGAGAGTCAGGCGAAATAGAACAAGCAGCAGATGTAGTAATGCTTATATATCGCCCTGAGTATTATGGTATAGAGTTTAATGACGATGGAAAAGAAAGCAAAGGAACTGCCAATATTATATTTGCTAAAGGTAGAAATATAGGTGTTGGAGAAATAACTTTAAGCTTTAAAAGTGAAATAACAAAATTTATAGATTATGAAAAAGTTTAGTTTAATAGGTAAGTATCCTATTATATCAACTGTAATAATTGCTAGCATAGTTTTTGTTGTAGGGCCAATTATGTTTGCATTAATTATTGCAGGAATTGTAGTACTGCCAATGTATTTAGCTGTTCAAATACTTGGTGACACAGAATAATATCGTATATTTGCCTCTGTATGGACAAGAATAAAAGAGGTAAATCTAAAGTAAAATCTATAATAAATGAGATTGCTTACGATTTAGGAATTGACAAAAAACTTGTTAGACAAGTACTTCTTTTGACATTTAAAGAATTAGCTGTTACTTTATTGTTAAGAGGTAGGCCTGTTATGATAAGAAGATTTGTAAAATTTGTAATAGCTGCAACAAGAGTTAAAAATCTAGCAGTAAAAAATAAAAAAGAAAAACAAAAACAAGAATCAGAATGAATTTAAACGATTTAAGAAAAGAAATACCATTCAAGTGGCGTGTACAGTCTACTAAGTTTGGAAAAACAACCTGCGTGGCTTATATAGACGCTAGGGACTGCATGGACATACTAGATGAAGTGTGTGGTCCAGAAAACTGGCAGAGTATATTTTATGAAGCAAATGGTTTGCTGTTCTGTAAGGTAGGTATTTGTTGTGATTCAAAAGATAATGAGTCTGAAGTTGCATATCATCAATGGGTGTGGAAATCAGACACAGGATCAGAATCTAAAGTAGAAAAAGACAAAGGTCATGTGTCAGATGCATTTAAACGTGCATGTGTAGAATGGGGTATAGGTAGATTTTTATACAGATTACCAATACAGACTTTAACTACAAAACAATGGAAAGGTAAAGACTATCCATATGCTCCTGAGAAAGATAAGATTATCTTTGATGGAGATACATTAACTAAGTATATTAACTGGAAAATCAAAAACAATAAATAATGAGTGCATTACCGTTTAATTTAAACACAACAACAACAACAAGAGCTAAAGGCGAAAAAGTAGAATATATTACTACTGGGGCTCATGAATGTAAAATTACAGCTTTAACAACTTCAGATAATCTAGAAGACTACAAAGGCTCACCATTTATACAATACGCTGTATCAAGCAATGGCAAAGTAGGTAGGTGTAGATTCTGGGTAGTTAAAGAAACAGACAAAGCGTCTACAAGAGAGTGGAAAGCTAAACAAATCAAAGACTTTCTTATTAACGCAGGAATAACAGACTTTAGTGATGACAGTAAAGCTATGAACGAAGCTATTGGCAAGTCTTTAATGATTACATTTATATCAGAAGAGTATATAGGTATAAATAAAGAAAATCAAGAACCTGTTATTAGAACTTCAACTAAATATAGATGGTCAGCAAAATCAGGAGGAAAGTGTACATATAATCATGACATGAACCAGACTCTAACTGATGAGCAAATGTCTGAATTTAGTATGAAGCATTCTGAATGGAATAAAGCTAATAGTTCTATGGCTGCAACTTCTAATGATGAAGATATGCCGTTCTAAAGATATATAAATGAGAGAGATAACAGATCCCTAGGATCAGGTAAGTGTCCTGCTAGACAGGTTAAACTTTTAAGATTTAAGTGCGCCACAACTCCAAGGGTGAAACTCTCAAATTTATTATTATCTTTGCAATATGGCAGAGATATTTATAGCAGGAAATGTCCCCTCTAGTAAAAACGGAAAACGATGGACAGGTAAATATTTAATTCATTCTAAAACAGTAATGAATTATATAAAAAACACAAAACAAGACTGGATTAAAAACAAAGAAAAGTTTGAAGAACTAATTAAAGACAAAGAAATGCCATACAAAATAGAATTTACATTTATAAGAAATAGCAGAAGAAAGTTTGATTATATAAATCCTTGTCAAACAGTTCAAGACTTAATGGTTACATATGATTACATAGAAGATGATAATTGTGATTGTGTAATACCTAGCTTTGGCGAGTATAAATACGACAAAAATGATTCAGGAGTAAAAATAAAAGTATTATGACAAAAAATCAAGCATTAACAAATTTTCTTTTAGATTATTGCAAAAAAGTTAATATAACAATAGAGCAATTGTATCATAAATCTAGAAGAAGAGAATTAGTAGAACACAGAATGACTTTAGCATTTATTTTAAGAAAATCATTAGGAATGAAATATCAAGAAATAGCTGAAGCTTTAAAAAGAAATCATGCATCTATTATTTATCAAGTTAAAAATATGGAAAACTTTATATCAGTTTATCCACATATTAAAAGATTACATAATGTAGCAGATGAAACCTTATTAGAGCATAAAGAATATTTGGTTGAATTTTATAATTCTCCAATAAGCTCTCAATTAGAAAGAGAAAAAAAGTTAGTTGAAATACTATTAGATAACAATTATAAATTAAAATCAAAAATTAAACAATTAAAAAAAGAATTAGATGGCGTTAAAAACTAAAAAAGAAAAAATCAAAATTATGGGTAAAAGCTACAAAGTAGAAAAACCTATATCAGATACAATGAAAGCAATGTCAGATGCATTAAGATCTCATGAGGTTGCGTTATTAACTTGGGTTCATAAAGATTATACATCTAAAGGTAAATTTGCAAAAGAAGAATTAGATGGCTTTAGAAATAGTTTACATGATTATTGTTTACAGATACCAGAAGCTCAAAATATTCTTAAAAGAATGGATGAAATAGACAATCAACTAGAACAAGACAATCAAAATAAAGAAAAGGAAGAAGAGAAAAATCAAAACAAACAAGAGAAAGATACGGGAGCAAAAGAATAATTTACTACTTTTGTAGAACTTTCTTGTCCATGTTCGCATGGTTTTTGTTTTGATTGCATTGGGGCCCTCCTTCGGGAGGGTCTTAATGTCTCTAAAATCAAACACATGAAATTAATAGAAAATCACAACCTTACGCATGACAGCTACTATCAAGATACAGAATATGTATCTAACAGTATGCTGAATAATCTTACTGGTAAATCACCAGAATACTTTAGGTTTGCTATGGACAATCCACAACCTACTACACCAGCTATGAAATTTGGATCAGCATTACACATGAATGTATTGCAACCAGAAGAGTTTGCTAATAATTATGTTGTAGCGCCTAAGTTTGATAAACGAACTAAACAAGGTAAAACAGATTATGCAGAATTTATTAAGTCTAATATGTTAAAAACTGTTATTTCAGAACAAGATTATCATCTTATGAATCAAATGACTGAAAAAATAATGAGAGATAGTGATGCTAAAACATTACTTACTAATGGTATTAAAGAACATATTATTGCTTGGAATAATGACTTCTGGGATATAAAATGTAGAGGCATGCTAGATGTTTATAATAAAGATGCTAATATTATAATAGATTTAAAGACAACACAAGATAGCTCTTATTACGGCTTTGCAAGCTCTGTAAGGAAGTTTAAGTACTATAAGCAGGCTGCATTCTATATGGACGCTGTAAAGGCTCAGGAGTTCTATATTGTAGCTATAGAAAAAAATCCACCATTTAGTATTAATATAATACAGTTGGGAGATAATCTTATAGATATGGGTAGAGATTTGTATAACACAGACCTAGAAATATATAAATATTGTCTTGATAATGATTATTGGCCTAGCCAAGGATTTGATTATCTTGACAAAAAATCAGAAAGAACTATACATATAATGAACGAAGATATATTATGAAAATACCAAAAGGAAGAACACCAAAAGGAGCAGTAAAAGCATATGATGCAGAAGGCAATTTTATAGGATTTGTATTTAAGGATTTTTATGACAAAATTACTTATGATATTGCAAAAAAAGACAGAAAAGATAGAAAAGAACGTCAAGACAAGGCAATAGAAATGATTATGAACGGGGAAATTAAAGATTAAAAAAATGAAAAATTCAGTAGTATTTGAAGGGGGTATTGATAAAGTTAGTACCTTAGCAGACGGGAGCCTACGTATCTATGTAGGTACTCCTGAGCTGGCACACGAAACTATGGTTAATCTATTTGGATTAATTAAAAGACCTGGCTATGTATTAATATCAGCTAATCATATTAATCAAGACCAGATAGATGCAGTAGAAAAAGCAACAACTAACGCAGAGTTTAGTGAAAAAACTCCTAGTCAAAGAATGAGGGGAGTGCTTTATAAGCTATGGGAAAAAACACAGCCTAAAAATCTTAATGGAGATACAGGCCAAATGGAATATGTAGAATTTGATTTATTCTACAAAAGACAAATGAATAAAATAATTGATCACTTTAAAACTAAATTAGACTAATGACAAAACATAATGAGCATTATTGGGAAGTGGGTAGAAATGGATATATTGCAAATACCACTGGAGATAAAAGAATACCATCTTATTATATAGGAAAGTATCATAAATACGAAGCTCGCAAAGTAGTAGAAGACTTTGATCTTTCGTATAACTGTGGGACAGCAGTCACATATATTTTGCGTGCAAAACGTAAACATAAATCACCAATAGATTGCATTACAAAAGCAATAGCTCATTTAGAATTTGAATTAGAAAGATTAAAACATGAAAGTAAAGAAAGTAAAAAGAAAGACATTTAAAATTAGGCCTTCTGGTAGGTCAACAGATTTTATATCACCAAGCTTTGGTTATGGTTGCCTCTATAATTGTTCATACTGTTATATGAAGCGCCATATGCCTTTTGGTTTAGGTGTAGCAACTAATACAGAAGACATACTTACTGAAATAAACTCGCATGCAGCATTTGCACAAATAGAAAAACCTAATCAAACGCATGAAAAATATATTACATACGATATAAGCTGCAATGAAGATTTTGCTTTGCACGCTAAACACCATGAGTGGGAAAAAATATTTACATTTTTTAAAAATCACCCTGACATTATGGGTAGTTTTGCTACTAAATATGTAAATAAAGATTTGTTATATTTTGATCCTAAAGGAAAAATACGTATTAGATTTAGTTTAATACCGCAAAATAAAGCTGATTTACACGAACCAAATACATCAAAAATTATAGACAGAATATTAGCTATTGATGCTTTTACATTTGCTGGTTACGATGTGCATGTAAACTTTAGCCCTATAATGGTGTATGATGGATGGCTAAATGATTATTTTGAATTATTTAGATTAATGGATAAGTATATAGAAATTAAAGAAAATGTTTTATCAGAATGTATATTTCTTACACACAACATAGAAAGACATACTTTAAATCTTAAAAACAATCCAAAAACAGAAATAGATTTATGGGTTCCTAATATACAAGAAACTAAAATATCAGAATATGGATGTGAAAATATTAGATATAATTACAAGTTAAAACGTGAATACATTAAACAATTTAAAGACTTACATGATAAGGTAATACCTTGGAATAAAATTAGATATATATTTTAAAATGGCAATAATTATATTAATATTTATTATATTAGCAACTATCTGTTTGTGTGCACATGCATATAAATCAAGTTTAGAAATGCAAGAAAATAACATAATTAAAAATATGAAAGAATATGAGCAAAAAGAAAAAGCTAAACAGCAAGAATCCAAAATATTGGAGTAAAGAACAATTAAACCAAAAGGTTGTAAAAAGAAAAGAACTTGCTTGTACAACATCTAACGGATGTAAGATTTATAAGGTTTGGTATGAATAATATAGAATATACAATTATGACAATAATTACAATAAGTTTAGCAATAGGTTTTATTATAGGATTTGCAACAGCTTTTATAATAAAAATAAAAGAATGTAAAGAACTAGAAAAAGAAATGGATAAATTTAGAGATTTATATTTTAATGAACTAGATAAATGGAGGGATAAATACACTGAAGATGATTATGAAGCGTATTAAATATATCTTACATAGATTAGGGTTTCATAATAAAAATTGTAGAAGAAGAGTCTATACTACAGAGCAAGATTATTTATGTTTAATAACGGGCAACACCCATAAAAAATTTGAACTATGATACAAATGATAAACAACAAAGTTTTAATAACGCCAGAAACTGTAAAGGAGACAACAGAGTCAGGAATAATATTATCTAAAGCAGAAGCAGAAATTCCTAATACAGGAACAGTTGTTTCTGTTGGTAATAAAGTTAAAGAATTAAAAGAAGGAGATTATGTTATATATCAACCCATGCATGCTATGAAAATTAATCATGAAGATGTTGATTACTTAATGTTTCCTGAGTCAAGTATAATAGCTAAAATAAATAAATAATATGAGATTTTTAACGCATTTAAAAAAAACCGCACACGAAGAAGACACAAGATGGATTGTTAAATACGATTCTAAAAATTTAGTTAGAGAGGTTAAGCAAATTTATAAACCATCTGAGTATTATGCCTTAAACCTACACAAAGGCAAAAACGCTAGACCTTTACATAATAAAAATGTTTTAATTAAAATATTAGAAGATGACAAAACAAAACGAAATTAGAAAGTGGGTTAAATATAGAACTAGATTAGCTAAATGGCTAAAACGAGTAGATAAGCATATAGAAAAACTTAAAGGGTTACGTTATAGTTAAGTATACCTTGTAATCCATTTTGCCTACTATATATAAACGCTTGCGCTTTCTTTATATTTCCTATAAATCCTTTGCTGTCATGCCAATAATCAGTTGCAGACATAGATGATAAGTTTCTAACGGTTATACCGTTAAGCTCTTCTATGGCCTGTAACTTCATGGCTTTATTAGTATGATAATGACCTCTATGTACTTCTACGTATACAGTATTACTCCATAAGTTTTTAAATCTTTGAGCTATTATACCAGGAAGATCATTTGTTTTAGGTCCGTCACCATGATCAGATATAATAAGATTATTACCATAAGGTATAGCCTTCATTAAACAATCACTATTATCTACTTTAACATTTTTATTATTTTCATAATATAACTCTAGAGTATCACCAAGATGCATAACAGATTCTCTATCATGATTACCAGGTATTACCATAACATGCACATCTGCAACTTCAGATAAAATGTCTATTGCTTTTATCATAAGCTTTCTTGCGTGCCTATAAATATCTATATGGTAATCTGAGTTAAATTGAGGAGTGCCTCTTGTTGTAGCAGGTATAGGCCAATCTTTATCAGAATTTAATAAATCATGTCCTACGATAAAAAGTATCTTATCTATGTAATACCCTTGAGCTCTATATAATAAGTGTTCTATAGCGCTTAAAAGACGTTCTTCAGCTATATCTAAACTATACTCATCTCCTTTAATACCAATTTTACCTAAATGTAAGTCAAAAGCTGATATTTCTAATAGATGTAGATCATTTCTATCATTAGGTCTTTTTCTTTTAATCTTTGAAACTTTAGGAGATAGGTTACGTAAATCTTCAATAAGTTCTGCTTTTAGTTTTTTAATATTAAGCTCTGGCCTTATTCTTTTAAGAAAAGCTTTAGTTCTAAACATAGTAACTGTAATAGGATTTCTATCATTGTCAAACCCTGTCACTTCATACGTACCTATATCGTATTTATCTACTTCCCAATTATCTAAATCTACTTTACACTCAGACAAAAGGTCTTCTAAAGACTTTACTCTTGTGCAATTTTCTGCGGTTAATACAGCATTAGTTTTAGTTTCTTGAAAGTTAATAACTTCTTTTTCTTTTGGCTCTGTATCTGGATTCTTTTTTCTAATAGCCCTTGCTAAAGTTCTTATTTGCTCGTAATTAGTGCCAAATTTTTTAGCAGTATCTGCGTACTTACTACGCATTAAGTGAGGGTTGTTTAATAAATACTCTCTGATTTCATCATTTAAAGACATGTTCTATTTTTTAATTTCTTCAACACCATAGCCGTGTTGACTTATGAGTGTTAAATTTACGGGAACAAGCTTTTTCTTTGAACGACTTCCTATTAATTTATTAACAGTTTTGTTAACAATTTTTTGATCAGTAAATATACTTCCTTTATTATACCCCTTAACCACAACATTATCTAGTCTATATAATTTGTTTTTTGAATCTTTAAAAACCCAATTAGAAAGCCATATAGGAATACAATATTTAGACACTGCTTGTGCTAAAGGTTATAGTTGGGCCTGCTTGAGATGATGTAATGTAAAAATAAATAGCTTTACTTACATCTTTAAACGCTGTATTAGTTATTTGTGATAAATCTACTCCAGCTAAATAAGGTACAGACCCTTGAAATATACAGTTTAATTCAGCCCCTTTAGACGCAGTAACTACGCCACTTGAAATAGTTGGAGTTAGTCTTGATTGGTCTCCATAACTCCAATGAACACCCATTGTAGCAGCAGCGCTTGAACCGTTAAAATTGTTTATTATAAGACTGTTTAATGACCCGCCTTTTAATATAGAAACTAAAGGAATTAAAATATTAGTTTTAGTAGAATCTATAATTAAATTATTTACAATATTTAATCCTACAGGATTAATGTTTGAACTAATATTACTTATTTGTGCTGAATTTTCAGGATTAGCTCTATAAGAATTTTTAGCTATTTCTCTTTTTTGTTGCTCAGAAAGACCAGAAGGAGCTTGCGCAGACATAGCTTTATTTTCTTTTCTTGTTAAAAATTTAGATCTAGTTTGTGATCCTTTTCCTTCGTATTTATCTTTTATTATAGGCATAATATATTATTTATTAATAAGAACTAAAATCTAATTCAAAAACCATTGTTACTAAATAATTTGTTGTAGCTAAATCTACAGAATTTTTTATAGTTACACCTATTAAATCTCCAGCAGAAAACGCGTTTGTACCGCTAGACCCTGATGTAGTTAAGTCTGTAAAATCAGCAACCATAAGATCTTCTTTTGCTGTTCCGTCTATAACCTTTGTTCCTAGGACATTAGAGTTACCAGCATTCCAAATTTCACCATCATCTACATCATATAACTTAAAAGTAACTGTATTACTTGTAGTATTATGGTGATTATTAACTCTCATGTGTATTTTTAATAATTTACCATCAACTGGCATTACCATTGGTATAGCTATATTAGTTATATTAGCATGCTCCGTTGTAGTGTTAAAAGGTATAAAGTGCTCTGTAGTAGTTAAATCATCATTAAAAGAAGTTTGTTGAATATGGATTTTTTTATCCTTTGTCATTATTTCTTTACCTTCTATAGTAACAGTTCCAGAAGCGCTTCTAGCTATCGTAGTATCATCTGCATGGCCTAATTCTACACTACCAACACCTATAGAGTTACTTGTGCTTGCTGTTAATCCTCCAGCGTTACCAGATACAGAAGTTACATTAGAATTTAATAAAGTAGATATACTAGTTAAACCAGTTCCTCCATTAGCTACAGCTAGAGTTCCAGTTACGCCATGAGTGTTTGCTGCACTTCCGTCAAAATTAGCAGAAGATGTGCTTGCAAGATCAGTTTGAAAGGCCCTTGTAGTTGTAAGTGTAGCGGCAGATCCAGTTGTGTCTTGATTTAAAGTACTAATATATGTACCGTTAATAGCTGTTCCCCTCCAATCTCCAGTTGTAATAGTTCCTAAAGTATCTATATTTGTAGACCCTTGAAAGCCATCTTTTAAACCATCAGGAGTAACAACTCTACTAGTGTCAGTACCTGTTGTTGTTTCAGCTGTTGTTGCTAGCTCAACAATTCCTTCAGATGTAGTTGATGCTGCTTCAGGAGTAGAAGCATCTATATCAGAACGAATGTCTGATCCTGTTCTATAAACAATTTTATTATCTGCGTCTAAAGCAAGAAATTTATCTGGATCTGAATCTGTAGTAGTAAGGCTTTCTAAATAAACATCATTACGAAATCTAGATATAAAATCCCATATATGCTGACCTATCCACTTTATCATTATTATTCAGGTATAATATCAAAATCTACATATTCAATAGTTACGTCTTGTCCTGATTTTATCGCTTTAGCAATATTTGGATATATTCTTTTGTACGCATTAGTTGATTTCCCAATGAATCCATCCTTAATAATGATGTTGTTTTCTTGTGAATCACCCACAAGTAAACATCCAGCAGTATGAGAATCATCATTGCCAGTGTGTATAAGAATCCATTCAAAACCTGGGACATCAATAATATGTAACATCCCTTTATGAATAGACGAAAATCTTTTTTTATATTTTTCATGAAAACCACCTTCAGTTCTTAATTTAATTTCATAAGTACCAGCAGGCACTCTTGTTTCTCCTCTTATTTTTAAAGCCCTAGCCTCATCTTCTAGCGTATAGCATAGAAATTCTAAACCTAGGTCTCCCTCTAAAAAAAGTAAACCAGAAGTGCTATCCTCCTGGCTACTAAATCTTAATACTTTAAGCTTCATTTATTTATTATTTAAGAAATTAAAAAGGTACTCAGAGAACGTTTGCATGTATGCTTTTCCCTTTTTAACTATTAATCGTCAGTGTTAATACCAGTATCTTTTCCGTCACAGATTAAATATTGACATTTTTGTGCAGCAGTTGCAGCGTCTAAATCTAAATTGTTTGACGCATCACCAGCGCCATCTATGTGGACTGGAGAGAAAAAACAATGACCTGGAGCTAAATCTGCTATATCATCACCATCTGCCTGTACTGTTACAACATAATCAGTATCTACATTTTTTACAAATGTATATATTAAATCTTTATTGTTGTGTGCAGTATTAATTGTAGTAGCTGAAGTACCAGCTAATATTTCTCCTGTATGCATTTGTGTTGAATCAGTTACTTCTGCCGCAGTAGTAAAAGAAGGTGAGAATGAAAATACTGTAACTCCTTCAGAGTCTACTAAACTAAAAGATCCTGATGCTGTTATTGATAAACTTTGTGTTGCCATTTTATTATATTTTAATATTATTTATTAAGCGTTTGCATCTATTTCTACAGCAAAATATTCCGCAGTAACTGTACCTCCTAAACCTCTTGCCGCTACTGTATCTGTATCACGTAGAATTGTAAATAAAAATTCACCCGCCTTTAAAACTCCTAATAAATCATTGTCACTAGAAGCTCCTCCATAAACTTCTAAAACATTTGCATTGTCTAAATTTCTTACATATATTGCTTTACCGTATCCAGGCGCAGCCATAATTGTAGCGTCTCCGTCTGTAGCACAATCAATTCTTCCTGTAGCTACTTGATCAACACCAGTAATATTCATTGCAAATGCACCTGATAAGCCTTGTGTGTATCCAGTTGAAGTAACAGCAGACATGTTTAGCGCAACATTTAATGTGTAGTTTTTTGCCATTGTTTTTTAATTTTTTACAAATTTATAAAATTTTTCTTATATTTTTTAGATTCTTTTAACTTTTTAAGCTCCGCACACTTTTCAAATTCTTCTAATATACAAAAATAATCAATTATTTTATCAATAACATGATTATCAATCTTTTTTTTAGGGTTAAACGGTAGCGCACATCCATTATAATCTAATAGTTCATCAAATGATAGCTTGTTTGTTATAATCATATAAGAGTTTGTCATTGACTCATGTAACAATACTTCAGGGCTATCATCTAATTTTTCCATATTATTTTTTTACCTTTTCTAAAGATCTTCCTCCAAAATAAGCTCCAATAACTGTTATTAATACTAACTGCAATAAATCAACCCAAGTAGATTTTACTTCAAAATTTAATGCACCTGCATCTATAAATATTAATAACATAGTACACACTATTAAAAATATTAAAACCATTGGCCTAACATTTTTACTAAGCCATGAGTCTGATTTTAAATCTGCCTCCCAACGAGATGTAATATTTTTTTCCATCTCTATTTCATAATTAGAAATTAATTCTTTTATCTTTCTTTCTGCTTCAAGCTTTTCTTCTTTAGATGTATGTAAATTATCTATAACACCACCAACACCTTTTACAAGATCAGCTGCTCCGCTAGAAAATATTTTTGTTAATATACTCATAATTAATATCCGCCTCCTCCGCCTCCTAAATTATTATTATTGTTATTATTGTTGTTATTGTTGTTGTTAAACTGAACATTTGCACCATTTAATCCTTGTGAAGAAGAAGCAGCAGCAGCATGAGTGGTGCCTCCCATATAGCCTTGAACTCCTTGAAACATATGAGTATGAAAGCCTTGCTGACCATTAGCTAAAGCCCATTGTGTTGCTTCTTGTGGTGTGCTATATAAAGGCACTCCACTTATTGTTGTTAATATTGGCATAATTTATTTTGTTTTTACTTTTTCAAATGAGCTAATTCCAAAGCATCCTAATGTTACCCATACAAATGAATTATAAACAACTTCATTTATAATTAAATCTTTATCAGCTATTACGCTAGTGCCAAGATCAGCTACAGCAAATAAAACCATAACAACAAAAGATGCAAATCCAACTACATTTTTTTCATTAATTTCGTTTTTATCTTTAAACAAACTCCACATAATTATTTTATTTTTATTTTCTTTTCAATACTTCCATCACTATAAATATAAAAAAGCAAATTATTATTATTATTTTTTGCAGGTCTTCCTAATAAATCTGTAATCATTATTAATTCTTTTTTATCATATCTGCTAAATAAAGGCCCAGACCAAGTTCCTGTACAATAATCATAAGTAGCTTGACATATTGTATCCCATTCATTTTCACAACAGTAATCATCTACTTCTATTACCCAAGCGTAACATTCATCATTTAAAAAGAAAGGATTTCCAGATCCATTTATACACCAGGTTGCAGCATATAAACACCCTAGAGAGTCATGCCCGTGATTTATGTTTGCTAAAGGATTATAATTCCATGCGTTTAAATCCATACATCCCTGAACCACTTCAATACACGAACCGTTATCAGTATTAGCTGTTGAATCATAATTAAAAGCAGTACTATCCATACAACCATAAACATAAGAAATGCAATTAAAATCTTCTGTATTAGCTTCTGGGTTAAAGTTAAGCATTGAGGGATCAGTACAACCGTAAATATAAGGAATACAAGAATTATTATCAGCATTTGCTAAAGGGTTATAATTAAACATTGTGCTGTCTATACAGCCGTAAACAAATGGTATGCAAGACCCATTGTCTATATTTGCTAATTGATTATAATTAAACATCGTAGGGTCTGTACAGCCATATACTATATCTATGCAGCTATTATCTTCTACATTAGCCAACGGGTCATAGTTAAATGCATTAGGATCCATACAGCCATAAACAACACCTATGCAACTACCGTCATCAGTGTTAGCGTCAGGGTTATAATTAATAGCTATACTACTAGTGCAGCCAGTTACAACAGGTATGCAATTACCAGCTGTATTAGCACTTGCATTATAATTAAATGCTAAAGGATTCATACAACCTACAACTACTGCTATGCAACCACCATTATCTACGTTAGCAGAAACATCGTAATTAAAAGCATTTATGTCTGTACAACCAAACACCGCTAAGTTAACACAACTAGTGTCATCTATATCAGCGGTATAACCTTGCGTGTAATATTCTAAATAAGCTGGAGATGTACAACCAGGACTGTAATAACACGTGTCAGCAGTATTAGCTGTATCACTATAATTATAAGCCGTAGCATCTAAACAACCAACTATTACATCTATACACTCGTTACCACAGTAAGGTAAAGCAGCGTGAATATCTTCTGGATTTTTAAAATCTCTTAATTTGTTTTCGTTTGGACCAGGCCAAGGGTTATTACCTTCATAAAGTATAACACCATAATTGTTTTCTAGTTTAAATGAATTTTGTATCGTCTGAATGTCTAACTGTTGAGGATTTTGCTGAGGAGTTGGTACCTCAAAGTAATACACGTAAACTTCTTTGTAAGCGCTTAGAGATAAATTAAATGTATCAGAATAAATACCTATTGAATCAATTTTAAATTGCCACAAAGAATCACCTTGTCTTACACCTAACCAACAATTACCCCATGAATCACCACCTGCGTCATATAATATTAAATTATAATCACAAGGAGTTGTTAGCTCCATTTTATCAGCCAAAGGATCGTAGTTAAAAGCCAGAGAATCTATGCAGCCGTAAGTGGCTAAATTGTTACACGACCCATCATCTGTGTTAGCAAACTCATTATATTCTACATAGTTGTCATCCATACAACCAAGTATTGGTGTATTACCATCACAAACACCAGCGACATAAGGAGTTGACGATGCGCTAAACCCAAAGTTAGGTGGGTTTAAATTAAATATAGTATCAAGACAATCTGTATTAGTAACTAAACAACTACCAACAACCGCGCCCCCTCCAATACCATCACCGTAAGTATCATTAATAGTAAAGACTATAGTATCTCCAATAGGTACACATACTTCTGTATATACAGTTTGCCCAACTTGTGTGTAGTCATAAGTTCCAGATGGTATAGACTGTATAATGTTACCGTTAGCTTTTATTTCCCAATAAGTTTCAGCAGGCCAATTATCTAGTAATATAGCTATTTCAATTAATGATTGATTTACATTACAAGCAACCTCCATTACACATGTACCGTTATCTATATTAGCCCATGGGTTATAATTTTCAGCTAATGAATCCATACAACCAAGAACATAAATACAACTACCATTACTAACAGTCGCTAAAGGATTATAATTTGGAGCTACAGAATCAGTACAGCCAAAAACAACAGCAAAAGCATCACTAACTTTTACATCATCAATACATATATCACTAGTATATAGAGAACCAGTGTTACCTACAAAAGCTATTTTAAAGTCATGTTGTAAGTTTAGACTATCTAATGGGTAATAAGCAAAATGCCAAGGCATACCTTGATCACCATCGTAAGCGCCTATAAATATATAATTACCCATTACATCTATAGCTGCTATTTCTAGCTCACCCATTTCAGGACCAAACATATGGTACCA
>Ga0070746_10000064_pt1 | contig 48955 bp, 53 predicted proteins | sample VirMetDEL_Mar_21_FD_77016 | JGI IMG/M metagenome (GOLD analysis project Ga0070746, IMG submission 77016) | Aqueous microbial communities from the Delaware River and Bay under freshwater to marine salinity gradient to study organic matter... | ecosystem: Environmental > Aquatic > Marine >...
ACCCGATCTAATGGTACACCCATGGACGTGTTTGCCGAAGTCGGTGATATGTACATTGGTATGGACCATAGCTCCGGCGCAAGCTGCGTAGAGGCTGTGCCTGCTTCTCTGATGCGTGACTAAACTCCAGTAAGTACACCATAGTCACGTAGCATTTGGGGGAGGGGTCCAAACTCTCCCCCTTTTTAATCCTCTTAGAGTATGTCATATGAAACTTACAGATACCCAATACGTGTTCCGTACTGCTGATATGTCTGGCAATGAAGGCACTACACGGATTGATTGTCCGAATTGTAACCGACATACTCTGTCTGTAAGTTGGTTTCCTGACGGTACCGTGCTTTGGAATTGTTACAGAGCATCTTGTCCCACAAGAGGTGCAAGTGAGCAAAATCTATCAGCAAGACAAATAGCACGGATACGCAATCGTGCAGAAGCTACTACAAAGACCGAGACTACATTTGTATGGAAAGATTATCCGTTCACCCATAACTTCTCAGACTCCGCAAAAGGTTTTATGCATATGTGGAGATTTCCGTATGCTCACCCCCGTATATACGAAGATGTCAAACGCAACCGCATGGTCTTTCCCATCTACAATGCGTCTGCTAAAATAGTAGATGCGGCAGGGCGCGCGCTTGACTCTGGCCAAAACCCAAAGTGGTACCGTTATAGTGACAGCGGATTGCCGTACATAGCTGCCGAATTAGGGAGGGTCCCTACTTCTGACCAGATAATGATCTTAGTGGAAGATTGTGTTTCTGCTGAGATTGTAAATGAGATTGCGTACGACGCGGTTGGTGTAGCTCTGTTAGGAACAAATCTGTCACAAACTATCCGTGATCACCTTGCGTTAAGACATATTCTCCGTAGGGAAGATGCGAAAAATGTAATCGTATGTCTCGACCGAGATGCTGCGAAAAAGAGCATAGAGATGTTCCGTACACTTTCTAATATGGGGCATAACGTTATGTGGTTTGTACCTCAACAAGACCCTAAAATGAGACATCATTTAGATGTTGAACAGTTAAAAGCTATGGCCCACACACTACGAAAAAGGATGATCTAACGTCTTTTACCCCTGAACAAATGCACCTTCACAAGAACTTCAACAAACGATCTCAACTAGAAAGGCTGAGTACGATGAATGCTAATATCACTCTGTGCACCTTCGATGGTTGCCCCGTACAGAAGCAATGTAAACGGCATACTACGCATTGGCACCCATCCCAATTGTCTATGTGGCAATCTTATATAGGCTTCCCTGATGGCCATACGGGAGGTACAGACTGCAACGCATACTGGCCACTTCAAGATGTTGAACCCTCCTTTGGAAAGGATAACCAGTCATGACCCCTCTAGCCGAAACGGCTCGTAACGGCACCGTTAGAACTGAAAAATGCAGAAGGGCTAAACTAAAGCTGGTAGAACGATACGGTACAAAAGTATGACTTGACAAATCTTTCAAAGTGTGCTATAAGGGGGCTTCTTAATTAGCTAAGAAAGGGTAACGACAGAATGGAATTGGCCTTATTAAAGGCACTGTTGGATAAAGAGTTGTATGAGCAGTACGGACGTACTCATTGTCCTGATGCATTGTTTACAGATGATGGTAAAACGTTAAAGAGTGTAATTGATAAAAGTATGGATCGGTATCAACGATCCTTAACAGCGGATGAAATTGAAGCTACCTTCTTCGCTGACAATCCCACACTCGCAGACGGTGCCAGAACCAATTGGCAGGCGCTTTTCTCAACGTTCAAGCGGCAGCAGCCCATCGGAGCTGACGTTGCCAAAGACGTTATCGGCAAGCTGTTTACGCAGTATGTCGGGGATAAAGTTGCCAACATTGGTCTGGACCTTACAAACGGCAAGCAAACTAATCTCAATGGTTTGCGGAATTTACTCTCTGAGTACGGGGATGATTTCCTGCCGTCCGTCACTGTAGATGATGAAAATCTTTCAGTAGACGCGCTCATTGAAGCAAACGCTCTTGAAACGCAGTGGAAATTTAATATCCCGACGTTAGGTCGTCGTATCGAAGGTGTAAGCGGTGGACATCTCGTATTTGTAGCCGCACGTTCCAACACCGGTAAAACATCTTTTCAATGCTCTATGATTGCAGGGCCTAACGGCTTCGCTGAACAGGGAGCTAAATGTATAGTCCTCTGTAATGAGGAAAGCACCCATCGTATAGGGTTGCGTATGCTAACGGCAGCGATTGGTAAGACGGCCAACTACATCAAAGATAACATAGAAGAGACTAAAAAACTCTTCGAGCCCTTCAAAGAAAACATCATGATTGTGGATTGTACAGGCAAAAATATGGCATGGGTAGAGCGTGTCTGTAAATCGTACAACCCAGACATTGTGGTGTTAGATATGGGGGATAAGTTTGCTAGTAAGGAAGGATATGCACGTGAAGATCAAGCACTAAAAGATAACGCTATCTATGCACGGCAGATTGCTAAACAGTACGAATGCGCTGTATTCTACATGTCACAGCTATCTGCTGAAGCGGAAGGTAAGATTGTTCTTAACCAGAGTATGTTGGAAGGCAGCAGGACAGGTAAAGCGTCGGAAGCTGATCTCATGCTCTTAATTGCCCGTAACCCCCCGATGGAGGGGCAAGAAGAAGAAGACCCACAACGACATATAACAATTGCGAAAAACAAATTGAGTGGATGGCATGGCGTCATCCATTGTGAACTTAGTGGACAGACTGGAAGATATTATGCCTAACAACGCAAATGCGATGGAACACAAAGAAAACGTTCGTGCTAAAATGCAACAAGCGTTAGCGTCGATTCTAACCGAACGTGAAATGGAGATTTACCAAATTATATCTACTGCGGTTAGCGAGAAAGACGATGCTATGCACCGGATGCACCAAAGTTATACAGCCATAGCTCGCGGGGTAACTCCGTATCTAAGCGCGGCAGAGTTTGTCATCGTTTCCGCACAGATTGCTGCTATGTATCTTGAAGGTCTTAACGGAGATAAAGAAGAGGAAGCACGCGCTTTGGTTGAAATGCCAGAAACGTTTAACAGTATCTTTAAGGCTAGTAGGATCATTAATGTTATTGTGGATGAAGAGTATCCAGACGACGATGATATAGATGATACAGATTTGGGGCCATCCCAAAACGCACCAACAACCCTTACGAAACATTGAGGTTATTATGCCTGATTATATGAAGCATGACGAATATGAGAAAAAGTCCAAAAACCACCCCATTAAAGAGCTAATTACGGCCTTCTTTGAGGATGGGAATAACCAGAAAGAGTATGTGCTCTACGTCTTACGCGATGTCTTCTATATGGTAGATGAGTACGTTGAAGCACTTGAAAATGAAGTGGAAGATTAAAAATGGCTAGAGGCCCACAAAAAAATCTATCAGACAACGCTGTAGCGTCTGCTGCTGCCGGCGTTTCACGTAGTCAGGCCACAACTTTAATGGAGCAGTTTCCAGAACCGCAACGTGTAATTGTAGTGTTTTCCAACACTGTTAACGGACAGGCAACAGACTCTGCCGCTCAAATTGAGCATGTTCATACTATCGTACACACACCGGTCGGTCTCCAGCTTCAGAAGCAGGACGGTACGTGTGGGTTTTTTGCTGCCGGTAAATACCGGAGTTACAACACTGAGAAGTACACAGGTAGAAATTAATGGCTGATCATAATGTCAAACTAGATGCATACACACATCGTATTAACGCGCAGCCGGAAGATACATTGGGAGACCATATTGTCTACTACGCTCGTGTTTCCAATCCCGCAAGTCAACAGCAGGGGAAAAACAATAGCAAGCTACTAACATATCTACATGATAATGCCCACTGGTCCCCCTTCGATATGGTGGACATAACTATGGATATCGGGTGCACACGTTCTATTGGACGACAGTTGCTACGGCATTGGACATTCCGTTTTCAGGAATGGTCACAACGCTATTCAGCAACAGAAACTCACGTAGCACCTATTAAAGCCCGTCTACAGGACCACACAAATCGACAGAATAGCCTTCCGGCAGACGATGAACAGCTACAGCTATGGTGGCGCGAAGCGCAACGCAGCATTCTCAAAGAAACGTTTGAAACGTATGATCAGGCGTTAAAGCGCGGTGTTGCTAAAGAGGTGGCCCGAAACATTCTGCCGGAAGGTTTAACATATTCCAGACTGTTTATGAAAGGAACGATCAGAAGCTGGATACATTATTGTATGGTTCGTACGCATGAAAGTACCCAATTGGAGCATCGAGAACTAGCGCTTGATATTGTCAAACAGATTAAGCGTGTATTCCCTGAAATTGAGGTGTTTGTATCGTGAAACCTATTACGCAACAAGTACAGCTACAGATGGATATTGAGTCTGAATTGAAAGATGATGGAACTATTTCAGTTCAGTTTTATCTACCGCAGTCTAGTTGCTGCGTCGGCTCTTATGTTATACATATTCCGGAACTGATTGAAGATTATGTGACGGCTCATGTATATGAACAGCACGGCATTGAATTGATACCAGATCATCATGCTGAACAGGTCTGGAAAACGTTAGCGCTTTTTGCTCGTACAATAGCAGCGGCCTGTCTAAAAGCAAACAATCGGGTAGAAAAAATCATAGACAGTACAGCAGATGACTTATCTAGTTCTTGACGTAGAAAATACGATTACGGTACGGGATAAACGAAAGTTTCTCGATCCGTTCGAGCCAGACAACAAATTGGTATTGGTGGGTACATTGAGCCCTGCCAATACGGACTCGGACATTTTCAACTTTGGCCATAATGACCATTCAAAAGTCGTACATAAACCTAAAGACCTGCAAATTCAGCTCGATAATGCTGAGTATCTTGTAGGGCATCACATTGTTCATGATCTGTTATGGTTGTGGGCTTGTGGGTTCAAGTATGATGGTCCTGTTTGGGACACGATGGTTGCTGAACATGTCCTGTTGAAAGGCGTAAAGAAACCTCTTAATTTGGGTGCGTGTGGAGAACGTCACCAATTATCTGTTATCAAAGACACTTTTATGTCTGACCAACTAAAAGCTGGTGTATCTGTAGCTGATATGCAGTATGATGAGCTAGTACGATACCTTAAAGGCGATCTTGTATCTACAGGGCAGTTAATGGATAGCCAGAAGCGTCTGCTGGAATTGCCTGAAAACCAAAGCTTAAAAAGGGTGATTAGCTTATCAAATAAGGTAACTCTTTGTATTGCCAGAATTGCATATAACGGCTTTGCTGTAGACAAAGACGCTCTTGAAAATATTAAAGAGGAATACCACAACGAATACACTGAAAATCAGGAGTTTTTGCAGCGTATGGCGCAGGAGGTTATGGGAGACACTCCTGTAAATTTGGCTAGTCCGTTGCAGCTATCCAGCCTTTTGTATTCTCGTAAACCTACAAACAGGATGGTATGGGCTTCTCTTTTTGAGCCCCGTATGTCTGACACAGAATACAGAAAGCTTCGCGATGCAAATACAGAGATCATATTCCGTACCCGAGCCGTCCGGTGCCAGAACTGTCACGGTAAAGGTAAAATCAGGAAAGTACGAAAGGACGGAACATTCTTCAAGAATGAGACAAAATGTCCTATATGTTCCGGGGAAGGTGTACGTTATGTAGAAACGAATGAGAAAGCCGGTTTAGGGTTTATCCCACCAACTAAGAGTTGGGTAACTGCTAACGGGTTTTCTACCGATGCGACAACCCTTACTACGTTAATGCATATTGCGCAACGCGCTGGTAAAGAGCAGAGTTTACGGTTCTTACAAGCGCTTCAGCGTAATAACGCAGTAAGTACGTATCTGTCCACATTTGTAGGAGGTATTGAACGGAATTGTAAGAAAGACGGTCTGTTACACGTAAATCTCAACCAGACTACCACTTCTACGGCACGGTTCAGCAGTTCTGATCCTAATATGCAGAACATGCCCCGTTTCGGGACCTTCCCAATTAAGCGAGCTTTTACGTCTCGTTTTAAGGGTGGTGTGGTAGCTGATTTAGATTTTGCTCAGTTGGAATTTCGTATTGCAGCTTTCCTATCACAAGACGTGTTAGCTATACACGAGATTGAGACAGGCTTTGATGTACATAGCCATACGTCAAAGGTTATCACTGAAGCAGGTGAGCAGACAAACAGGCAACAAGCAAAACCGCATACGTTTGCCCCATTGTACGGGGCGACAGGCTTTGGCCGATCTCCGGCTGTAGCAGCTTACTACAAGCATTTCATTGAGAAATACAAAGGAATAGCAGCATGGCATTCTCAATTAGCCCGTGAGGCATTGAATGTGGGCACGATTACCACACCTTCTGGACGACAGTACGACTTTTCTCACGTTATCCGTAAGGCCAATGGTGATCCTACGCACTTCACGCAGATCAAGAACTATCCCGTACAGGGATTTGCTACGGGAGATATTGTCCCGTTAGTATTAGTATATCTACAGGATTATATGGACACCCACAACATGCAATCATATATCGTAAACAGTGTTCACGACTCAATCGTGCTGGACGTTCATCCGGATGATATTACGTCTATCCCACAAGTGCTTGCAGATATCAATGCGGACTTACAAAGCCTCATTGATGAAGAGTGGGATTTGGATTTTAACGTGCCACTTTTGGTTGAAGGGAAGATCGGCAAAAATTGGCTTGACATGGAGGACATTTTGTGATATAACGCCCTCTCTTGTCCGTAGTGTATGGACAGAGCATTTGAGCCGCACGCTCAAAATTATGACAGGACCTAAAGAAAGTATGTATGTAAATGAGTACCAACGTAGCAACTCTCGACACCAACTCCGGTAATTTTCATGAACTCGCTATGGCGAGTGGTATTGACCCTGACGCATCTGCTGGTGGCTCCCGTAGCACTCTCTCGCGCCTAAAGCTTCAGCAAACCCCGATTATGGGGGAAGAAGTTATTAAAGGTAAGAAGCGCAATGTAGAAATCATTGCTGGTGGAACGTATTTTCTGGAAGCCGCAGACCGCTCATGGTCGGCTTATTCGGAGAACGCTACTATCCGTCCGTATCTTACGCGGGTTTCTTATTCCCGTTATATCCAGCCGAAAGGAGATGGCGGAAAAGGGTCCACTATGCGTTCCGTCATGTCTACTGATCTGCGGGGCGATCTTAAGGACACGGCAGGCGGCTTCAATTGTGGTAGGCCGAGTGGGTATATTGACGATTGGAACGCACTACCGGAAGCTACCAAAACGCTACTCCGTTCTGTGAAACGTTGTCGGACCGTTTTTGGGACCATCACAATGCAGGATTGTACGGACGGCGCAGGTCAGCCTATTGATAGCATCATTGACCACCCTTTCGTATTCGACATGGTGAACAAAGACGCCTTCAAAGTCTTTCAGAACGCGTTCAGTAATGTGGTGGAAAAAGGCCACCTACCTGTAGAATACACGGCAGCGTTGTCCGTTGTTCCGATCACTCTTAACAATGGTAATACGGTGTTCTACTCGTCTTGTCAGTTCGATGAAGTGCCAACACAGGTGATTACGCCCGAAGTACAGGAGACATTCACAGCGTTTTTGGAATGGGTAAACGCCCATAACAAATGGATTTTAAGTGAGTGGGCGAAGAATGCAGTGGATACGTCTGACGACGACGCCGTTGAAATGGTTGGTCGGGACGCACTCGATGAACTGATTGACGACGACATTCCGTTCTAACAGATAGAGCAGGGAGTTTTAGGCATGTGTCCCCTGCTCTGCCCCACCCGTAATCGCCACACTGTACGGGTGGGGCACTTCTTCTCTTTATATGTGAACGGAATTTATATGCAACATCCAGTAGAATTACAGCTTACGGCATTGCTTAGACAGATGGAGTCTGGCGCTGTAGAGTTCTCAAAAGAAAATAAAGACCACCTTTTCAAAGACTTAAGGACATCAGTGGAACGGGATTTTAGTGGTATTGATAAACGGGAGTTCCACTTTCGTATGTCGAATATCGGTAGGCCGTATTGCCAGCTTTGGTTTCAGAAGAACCATCCTGAAATAGCTCGTGCCCCCACTAATGGTATGATATTTAAGTTCTTTTTGGGCGACGCAGTTGAGGCGTTGTTTTTAGGACTTCTTCGTGAAGCCGACATAGAGTACGGCGAAACACAAAAAGTGGTGCTGGAGTTGGCAGGTCGAGAAGTGGTAGGTCACTACGATCTATCTCTTAACGGGGCTATCGATGATGTAAAGTCCGCATCGTCGTATGCTTACAACGTCAAGTTCCACTCCTTTGCGTCTCTACAAAAGGATGACAATTTTGGCTACGTAGCACAGCTAGCAGCTTATGCCAAAGCTACAGGGCAAAAGGCAGGCGGCTGGTGGGTTATTGACAAAACGTCGGGCTCATTCAAGTACGTACCCGCTGAAGGCTTAGATGTAGAGGCTGAGTTGGCCAACGTCGAAGCTAAGATGTATGAATTGGATAAGAATGTTTTCAGGCGTTGTTTTGAAGATGAAGAAGAAACGTTTAGGTCTGTACCAACAGGTAACAGAAAGCTGTGTTTCACTTGTGGTTGGTGTGATTACAAAGACCATTGCTGGGACATCGAGAGACTACCAGCTACCAACTCTAAAGCTCAAAACCCACAGATTGTAGAGTACACTTATGTCGACCCGAAGAACAGATAGAGAGACTAGATATGGTAACAGCAATAATAATTGCATGGGCTTTGGCTACGTTCCTGTATGTCAGATACTACTTCGACGATGACGATTTTACACCATCATAACGGAGAACAATATAGCAATGGGATACGGACTACTTATTAGCGTAATCACTTTTGTCATAGTTTGTGTGACAGTAGTATAGGAAATACAGTAGACTTATGAGCGACAGTACAAAAATAGCTAACAGCATAGCGAATTTCATCATTGATGCGTGTAAATGCCTTTCTTGTGGGGAGGTGTTTGACGGGGTAAATCATCCCCATACAGATGAAGATTGTATTAAGGGTAGGGCAGTGTGGGACACTCCTGAAACTGAAGAAGTAGCGTATATAGTTAGAGAACGCCTAATTAAGCATTTTCAGGAGTAGCATGAGAGCACACACAAAAGCGGCCCGTAAACGCGGGTACCGCTCCGGTTCAGAGCAGAAGTTTGGAGATTGGCTGACAGAACGCGGCATAACGTTTGAGTATGAAACAATCCGTGTTGAGTGGGAAGATTTGACGTACAGGACTTACAAACCTGATTTCATTCTCCCTAACAACATCATCATAGAATACAAAGGAAGGCTTACATCAGCAGACAGACGCAAACATGTAAAGATTAAGCAGCAACACCCTCAACTGGAAATCAGATTTGTATTTGACAATTCCAGAAAAATGATATATAAGGGTTCGAAAACCACATATGCGCAGTGGTGTGTTAAACACGGTTTCCGCTACGCAGATAAAGTCTTACCGGAAGATTGGGTAAAAGAGAAGAAGCGCCCTTCCATTCCGGCATTTGTACCCTTCGCAGGGCGCAAAGTTAAACGCACTAAAGACAGGATTTAGACAATGGACAACCCTTTCACTACAGATGCAGTATATCTGCGAATTGAACCTTTGCTTAACGAGCAGGGTCAGTGGGAGGGTGATCTCGATATGGTCACCCTCATTCCATCAGCATTCCGTATGCCCACTATTGACGAGTATTTTAACGTTACAGAGATGCCTACTATAGCAGCAGCCTGTATCTCATTGTCAAATGAAGACCCTGAAATTTTTGCTAAGCTACAAGAGCATTTGGAAGAACTGCAGTTAGAGCCTTCACAAGAGAAAGATGCAGCAGTAGTCGGTCGTAAAGGCAATGTTGTAGCTGTAGATTTTGGCAATAGTGAACCTGATTTGGGAGAGTCCCAATAATGGTACACGACTCCGTTACGTCTCCGTCCCACTACAAATTGAAAGGTGGGGGAGAAGTTATTGATATCATCCGTGATGAACTTACTCCGGAAGAGTTTGTAGGTTACTGCAAAGGTAATATGCTTAAGTATCTCTTCCGTGCAGGTAAGAAACAGAATGCGACGGATGATGAAGATGTTGGCAAACTTATCCAGTACGCTAAGTTTTGGCGGGCAGTTATCCATGAAAGTAGCCAACTAAGGCTTGATATGGAAGGATTAAGTAGTGAAACTACAGATTAATCTTAACCTTACCGTTGATCCAAAAGAGTTCAATACATCAGCAGAAGGTAATGCTGCTCAAGATTTGGTATGGATGCTTGTAGAGTATCTATATGATGTAGAAGGCGTTGACGTACACGCTATTAAAGTAAAAGGAGAGAAAGAAACCTTAAATGAGTTTACCAACTGACTACCAGAATTTTATTGCTTTAAGTCGTTATGCCCGTTGGCTACCCGAACAAAACCGACGGGAAATGTGGGACGAAACAGTCACGCGTTATATGGATTACGTGTGGGAGACGGTAGCTAAGCGTAATGCTGCGCTTTACGGAAATATAGAGCTAAAGAAAGAACTTTGGACTGCTGTTCATGATTTGGAAGTCATGCCGTCTATGCGGGCTATGATGACTGCTGGCCCCGCACTTGACAGGTGTAACGTCTGTTCCTATAATTGTGCGTACGTACCTATTGATGATGCACGAGCTTTTGATGAAACTATGTACATCTTGATGTGCGGTACGGGCGTTGGCTTTAGTGTTGAAAGAGAGAATGTCAATAAACTTCCATCCGTCCCTGCCGCCCTTAACTCTGTTCGCAGCAGCGATAGTCCTGTTATCGTTGTGGGGGATAGTAAAGCTGGATGGGCAACTGCCCTCCGACAACTCTTTGAGCACCTATATAGTGGAACAGTCCCCAAATGGGATGTTACTAACGTTCGACCTGCTGGAGCACCCCTCAAAACATTCGGAGGGAGAGCTAGTGGACCTGCCCCGCTCGTTGAACTATTCCAGTTTGTCACCGACGTTATGGTGCAAGCTAGTGGAAGGAAACTCTACCCCATCGAGTGCCATGATATTATGTGCAAGATTGGTGAAGTAGTTGTTGTTGGTGGTGTACGCAGAAGCGCTCTTATTTCCCTATCGAATTTGGGAGATGAGGCTATGCGCCGTAGTAAAATGGGGAACTGGTACATTGATAACGTCCAGCGAGCATTGGCTAACAACAGCGTTGCCTACAAAGGTAAGCCGAGTATGGAGGTCTTTTTTAACGAGTGGAAGTCCTTATATGACAGCAAATCTGGTGAGCGCGGTATCTTTAATCGTGCCGCGGCTATAGCACAAGTAGAAGACCTTCCTTTCCGTACTAATCTGGACCAATCGGGCGAACAGATTATGTGGGGTTGCAATCCGTGTTCCGAAATTATTTTACGCCCATACCAATTCTGCAACTTGTCTGAAGTTGTGTTGCGAGCACACGACACGATGGACCGTATTAAGCGGAAAGTCCAGCTAGCAACCATCTTAGGCACGATGCAGGCGTGTCTTACTGACTTCGAATATCTTCGGCCAATCTGGAAAGAGAATACCGAAGACGAGAGGCTATTGGGAGTCAGTTTGACAGGCATTATGGATCACGCTATGTTAAGTGATACACAGCTTGCTCCGCCCCGACTAATTGAGTTGCGAAATGCCGCACGGGAAATGAATGCTGTAGTTGCTAGTAAACTCGGTATCCGAGTGTCTGCTGCAATTACGTGTGTTAAACCGAGTGGTACCGTCTCGCAGTTGGTAGATAGTGCGAGTGGCATTCACCCGCGCCACAGCCAACATTATATTCGTACTGTACGGGCTGATAACAAAGACCCGATGACGCAGTTTATGAAAGATGTAGGAGTACCAAATGAACCTGACGTTACAAAGCCAGATAGCACTACGGTTTTTTCATTTCCTGTACAAGCCCCCACCGAAGGCAAGACACGGGAAGACCTGACTGCTATCCATCATCTACAGATTTGGCGTATGTATCAACGCTATTGGTGTGATCATAAGCCGAGCATCACTGTGAACGTTCATGAACATGAATGGCTACGGGTAGGTGATTGGGTCTACGAGAACTTTGATGCCATCAGCGGTATTAGCTTTCTTCCGTATTCAGAACACGAGTACGCACAAGCACCATATCAAGAGTGTGATGAAGAAAGGTACAACGAGTGTGTAGCTGCTAGTCCAAAGTCGGTTGACTGGACTAAGCTTACAGAGTATGAAACTGGTGGCGATACTACTTCAGGATCACAAGAGCTTGCCTGTACGGCTGGCGTATGCGAAGTGGTAGATATTCAAAGCAGATAACGTATTGATAACCCATGAAGTAACGCTTGAAGAATTAGGTCAGGCACGTACAAAAGCAGCAGAAATGGGTCGTTTACGTAACTCTATTCTCGGCGGGGCTGGCAATCTTGCCGGCTTCGTCGGGGAAATTATCGCCCATAACATTTTGGGCGGTATATGGGCGAATACGTATGATTACGATCTAATTTTACCGGATGGTAAGACGGTTGATGCTAAGACAAAACAAACATCTGTTATACCAAAGTCGGACTATGCGTGTAATGTTGCGGCATATAACACTAAGCAAAAGTGTGATTACTACGCATTTCTACGGGTTAAAAATGACTTGACAACAGGTTGGTTTTTTGGGATAGTCCCAAAAGACTGGTTTTTCGATAACGCGCAGTATCGCGAGAAAGGTACGGTAGAACCTAACGGATTTACAATCAGAGCATCGTGTTACACAATTCCAATTTCCGCAGTGGAAGATTACTATGAAAAAGAATACAAACCCCCAAAAGAAAAAAAGGGACCTGTGGCCCCCTCTTAAAATCCAATATGAAGCTGGTGTTACAGCGTTTTTACGTAAGAAACAGTGGCTTAAAACTGTGAAACGGGATGGTGAGGGAGCAACCGTGATTGTCACGGCTAACCCTCACCGCTCCGGTACAATGGAGTATAAAGAATGGCAGAGAGGTTACGACAACGCCTACACTGCACAACTACAAAAGCAGGTCAAATATGAACGAAACCGAGCGAAACACGTACATCGAATGGATGGAAAGCATGTCTGAATATTCCGGTAACTCTTTTGATACCTATCAGCAGTTTGCAATCAGCACGGCAATCTACAAACTAGAAAACGCCGTGATCTACCCTGCATTGGGGCTAGCTGGTGAAACGGGTGAAGTAGTTGATAAGATTAAAAAAATCCTCCGTGATGGCAGGGAAAACTTGCCGGAGGATTGGAACGAACAGATAGCAAAAGAGATGGGAGATGCGTTATGGTACTTTGCTAATCTGGCACACGATATCGGCTACTCTCTGAGCGAGATTGCCGCTATGAACGTAGATAAACTTACGGACCGTAAGAAACGGGGCGTCTTGTCCGGATCAGGAGATAACCGATGAAAGGTTACGGAACCCGCCCTTCAGTGATAGCGTTACCCCATCCGTAAAGCCCTGTATCTTCCATAGTAGGGCCTTTAAGAAAGAGTAGATCGACGTAAGTAAAGTTCTCCGTTCCGTACTTTGCGGCACGTTCTTTAACAGCTTCGTGCTCCTTTCGGATACGACTTTCTACTGCTAACTGTTGTCTATTAGACTTCGTCCTCCATTTGGCGCGTTCTACTGGATTTGTGTATAGATAAGCTTTTCTCAGGTGAACCTGATGAGCTATCTCTGCCAACTCTTCAGTAGACGCGCCATCTTTTTTTGCCTGCTCATATTGATCCATGTACTTAACTACATCATTAGCATACGTAGCAATGGTGATGTTTGCAGCTGCAGCTTTGACCCGCTTACGAGCAGCTTGAATAGGTGCTAGAAACATCCCCTGTTGTTCATTACGGGTTGCATTTTGGTATTCGTCCGTGCTCATGATGTACGGCAGTTCAAGCGTTGCCACTTGCTGTAATGAATACATCCACTGCCTGTCAAACGCAGCCGACTTTGTTTTGGGGAATATATCACGCGGGGTGATACCCAACTTAATTGCTTCCCTTTCAAAGACTGTCGTATGTGGGGTGAACGTAATCCCGCCAAATTTTGCAACTGGCGCATTACGTTCTTTCCGAGCATGATCCAGTACATAAACGCGAGAAGGGAAATCTTCTCGGTCCATAAACATAACGTTATCCCCAATCTGTGTAGGGAAGTTGCTAGCTAGAATAGTTTGCACAATAGTATCATACGCATTAAGGTCTTCAAGTGCGTACTGCGTGTCTCGATACACAGCTTCTTCCGGATCAATAACCGTCATAACATCACGACCCATCCGGAAAGGTGTAAAGTATCCACCTAATACCTCTCCTGCAAACTGCGCCAGTTTACTCTGTACCGTTTTGAAGTCTGTACTGTCTCCGTGCAAACCGCCCGCAGTCTCAACGATTGATCGAATACTATTAGCGATTTCTCCAGCAGCACCTGTACGGAAAGGAATACTTGTGATACCTTCAAGAGCATCCAAAACTTCATACGGTGTGATTATACGCTCTTGCTCTTCAGGACCGCGGACATAGCTTTCAAGTGCCCACCTGAACAGAAAAGTAGCAGCCATATACACGTTAGAAGGGTACAACGCGCGAGTGTCTACTTGTGTATCGCTATACTCATACCATTTGTTGTTATCTGACGATTGGTGGCTAGACCATGCTGCCCATAGTGCACCCGTACCGACTGTGGCTTTGGCAAATGCCTGACGTAAATCCGCACCGTGAGCTGAACGTAGCTCCGCATCAAAAGCCCAACGTGCCGATTTAGAAAAGAAATCACCCGGACTATATTCCCATGCTGTACGCATAGCGTGAACCACAAAGCGGGGAAACGGGATAGCTGCAGTCGTTACAAACGGAATAGATTGCGCAGCCCGAATAAACGTTGACGCACTAAGACCGGGCTTAAAAGGGATTTCCCCTGCAAACGTACGGTGCAAAGCATCATCAATCGCTTCATCCAAAACTTTAGTTGGAAGGCGACGACCAGACTCTAAGAACTGATCCAGACTTGTAGCTTCTACTGACTCCCCCTTCCAATTGATCATAATTGGTTTGCCAGTGTCTTTAGCCTGTTGCATATACTTTTTAAACGACTGGTTTAGTGAGCGAGCATAGTAAGCCCGACGGAACACCATGTCTGAGCCGATATTGAACGTGTTAACAAAATTAGAATAGTTACTCAGCCACTGACTGCCCTGACCCTGTTGAAAATCGGGTACACTACGTAGCAGTTTATGGACACGGATACCTTTTGTACCGAGTGTCGCATCAATAACTGCCTGACTTTTAGACTGCCCGAGAAGATATCCAAACGTCTGCGCAGACTCGTCCCACATTTCCCGCATCCCGCGTAGAGTACCGCGGAAACTGGCATTACCATTCTTGATAGCGCCGGCAGCAATACCTGCATGATAAATAGCCGTGTCAATTATATCAGCACCTGTCTGTGCTGTTGCCATTCCTAAACCGGTAATGTTGTTACGGGCAGTGGTACTAATCTGTGAAGTCAGCGTAGCAATACGGGCTTTATCTAAGTTCTGTGCTATACGCCAGAAGTGGTCAAACACTTTAGGGATTTTACCCTGTACTTTGTCGGAGTGGTACGTCTTCAAAAGCTTCTGTAGTTGAGGGTCTCCGCCAATAAAAGTATTGAGATTACGCGCCATAACACCGAGATTACCGAGCGTCTTAGCAGCTTCGTGAGCACTTTTCTTTATTACGCTACCTGCATGTAGTTCAGGGTCGTACGTAAAATAAGACAGGTATTTCATAAACGTAGCAGGATCGATACCGGATGCATCGATAGCTGCAGTAATAGTGTTTGAGTCTTGCAAGAATTTTGCAGCCTGCTCTTCCGTCATGTCTTCGCCTGCATTAGCAATACGTCGTTGTAGTGCAGACAGAGAGTGGGAGAGTACAGATGTAACTCCTAATTCTTTTTTGTCATAAGAGTGCAAAATATCTTGCATCGTATGCTTATTGCCGTGGATATCCGTATAATCCAGCAAGTCAAGCTGATCCCGATTTTTGAAATCCGCAAGAATGTACGTCATCGTATCCGCCATATCCTTTTGGATTTCGGGCGCAGCGATGTTAATCAATGCTTTGTCTTTTGTTTTTGGATCAACGTAGTCGATGATGTTAAACGCCCCACTCAGTTCAGGATCGGGATTAGTGGGATCAAATATCGGAGGAGCCCGTTTCGTTACTTTCTCTGTATCGTCTGCCATCCGCATAGCAGTCATTAACACTTCGTCTGGCACTTTACCCTCTACGGGATCCGTTTCGAGAGACGCAGCGATACGTTCTTTAATGTTTCTACCAGCAATATTCGAGTCTAAACGCTTAGCCTGCATAATCCGATTGATTTGAGCTTTCGGAGAGAAGTACAAGCTATTAGCCAAACCCGGAATGGCATCAAAAGCCATGCCTAACGCACCCGCCGTCAAGTTACGTTGTATATTTGTAGGAATTTCTGATGCAGGTTTATTTGTGAATTGGCGCGTGTTTGGGTCTACACCTGCCTCTTTCTCAACACGTTGTACTCCGTGTTCTTGCGCAGCAGACAAAGCACCACCAATAAGCATACTACCAGCAACGCCTTTAAGACCCCGCATTAGCAGAGCCTTACGCATAACTTGAATAGCAGCTTGTTTGGTCGTAGCAACAGTAGCTGCCGCAGCGACAGGAGCGCCAACACCACCTGTTGCGATGCCTGAAACAACAATGGGAGCGATATTAAAAGGATCGGACAGGCCGTAATACAGATAATCGAACGCAGCTTCAGCAGCCTCATCAATTTCCATATCGTATATTTCAGGCGCGTTGTTCTCGATGTCCATCAAGATGCGACCGAAAAGCTTTGCATCTTCACGCGGCGCAGCAGCTAGATACGAAGCTTCCAGATACGCGTCATGAATACGACCACCCGTTACCTGACGGTAGTGATCTGACATAAACCGACGCCAATATTCTTCTGCGGTTTCCCCTTCTTTTCGCGCACCTTCGTCTGGAGACCTGTTTGTCCAATACCGTTCAATGTCAAGCAAATGCTGTTCATTTTCCCACATCCGCTGTTGTGTAGGTGTAGCGGCAGGTTCTCCTTCTGTCGGTACAGAAAAAGCTGTCATATCCGCAGGGTTGACAGGGGGATACGTCTTTTGGGAGGGTCCCACAGCATTTACAGCTTCAGTGCTCTCGAAAGCAGGAAGCTGTTCAAGTTCCTCTGGAGTCCACTGATCAGATGTTAGCTCACTTGTGTCTACAGACGGGTCCGGTTGTCCTGATGTGGGTTCATACTCAGGCAGGTCCAGATAGTCCAGATCAAGCTGTGGCGGGTTTGGATTATAAACTTTGTTTTTAGATGATTTTTTACGGCGGGGTATAAGCATTAGTTTCAGGGTGCCTCCGCCTCCCAATTTCCAATGGCTTTTTGCTCGATTAGCGCAGCCAAATTTTTTGCAGGTCGGGCATCTAAGAAAAAGCCAGTCTGTAGCATGTCAGTCCACCACGCCTCCTTATCTTCTGCTTTCTCATAGTCTTTTGTAAAGAAGCCGTTTGGAGTTTCTACATCCTTTATAACGTCCCAAACAGTGGGAGGTTGGCTTGAAGGGAATCTTGAGTTCGGTTTATCGGGTACCGTCATACGTTTCTGTAGAGACTTATTGACACGGCCCAAATCTATTCCCTGCCCCCTATTAGCTGTAGCACCCCATATTTCGAGAGTGGTCAAAGCGTTTTGTAGCGCTTCTCTGTTAGCTTCTCCTGCAAAAGATCGTTGGGCAGCATGAAGTCCGTTAGCCACCATTAAAGAGGTCATAACGGTTCGTCGCGATGATTTGGGATCGGTCATGACCCTATGTAGCGGGCTATTGCCTCCCTCAAACGTAATTTTTTCTTCGCTCTCGTTCGCTATACTTTTAGCGGTATGCTCATGGGCTCTCGACCAAACCTTAAAGGCGTCAAACTTGCTCCCATCGCCACTACCACTACCGGAACCGCTACCGGAACCGCGGGCCTCTACAACAGGAATGGATGTTCCAACATCAGGCAGTTCTCGACGGGGCCTGCTTTCAAGCGCGGCAGGGAAATCCTCCGCCATACGTTCAAAACCCTCAAGTACGGTTGGCGTACGGGCAAAAGGTTTCCGTACTTCAGGCGGTGCGGGTGCGCTATAACCTGCCCACTGCGGGGTAACTGCATCAATTACGTCTTCAAGAGTAAACGGATTCTTAGGATCAACATCTACTTGTGCGGCCAAAGCTGCCAAACCGGAGCCTGCCCCCTGCGCTTGCGCAGCAAGAATTTGACTCAGTACTTTATTGTACGTAGTGTTGTCGTGTCCGTACTTTTTGAACAAATCTCCTGCCGTGACTAACGCTTGCTCTCGCGTTTGCCCCCGTCAGCATAGGTTTGTGCTGCTAGCGTCCGGATACGCCCTTTCGCTGTGCTTCGCGTTTCTTCGTATTTCCGACGATCCTGCATAGCAAAGCGTTTGGCGTCTTCTAGCCGCTGCTGATAAAGACGCTGTTCTTCTTTCTTGTCTCTCTCGTATCGGGCAGATACTTTTTCCAGTCCTGTACCGACGCCTTCAAAAATAGCCGCGCCAATTTGACCCCAACTAGCCATTAGAGTTCTCCATCATCTGCAACTACGGGGCGAGACATTAGCCCACCAGCAGGTTCTGGCGGCATTTCTTCGTAGTCATCTAGCTCCATTAATAGGTCATCATCATCTTCGTCGTAATACTCATCGTCTTCTTCACCGACTTCGAGAGCCCCGGGTGTCTGACCCATTTCAGACAGAATGGAGTCGATCAGAGCATCTCTGTCGTCTTCATCCTCAATTTCATCCCCCATAACGTACTCAATTTCGTAAAGCTCTCCTACATAAGCGAGAAGTTCCATAACGATTGGTACAATCAGAACAGCCACATCTACAGTGTGCCTACCGTTTGCAACACCACTTGTCACAAGCCCTTCTGCTAAGTCTGCAACTGCCCGCTTACCACTGAGTAGATTAGCAATCTGTGGCATAACCTCTTCGTTGATAATAGAAGATGCGTAGAAGGCAATATTCTCTTCTACAGAAGGATACTCCGGAGGCTGCTCAAATGGGAGGGCTCCCAATTCACCCGTTAGACTTTCACCCGGAATGGGGGTGTTACCCATAGCTTTTTCTTGTATTGGTGAAAGATCAGGCATCGTCTTGTCCCCTTTCGATCCGGTCTAGTCGCATATCCATACGCCGTTCATACAATCGATTGAACATGCCTGAAACAACGTCTTCATTCGTGTTAGAGGTTTGAGGAGGTCTATTACGACCCATTAACCCGCCAGACGGAACGCTGTCTGATACAGATTGTTGGCGTTGAAGAGTGTTTGCATAATTGAAAAGAGCCTTTTTATACAAGCTTCTAGTAGGGAACATATATATTTCTCACTTCTCTTAGAGCCAGCCACCGATTGTGTCCCACACACCCCATTTACTGGCTGTATCAATAGCACTGACGACGCCGCTAGCACCGCCAGCAATGGCGGTAAGAAATGCCGCATCACCTGCTGCATCTGCCTGCATACTAGCTATTCGTTCAGCGCTATTATTACTGTAAATGGATGAAATAATCCGCTGCTCACGATCAAGCGCATTCTCACCAGACAGGATAGAACGGAAAACCAAATCCCGCATATACTGCTGGACATTGTTATATGCCGTATTAGACATACCTAATGCAGCTTGCGCATTTAGCTCATTAGCACGATTAACGGCAACAGTATCCGCTGTTGCAATTTGGCGCCTCCACTGCGCATTTGATTGAGCAATAACGAGAGAGTTCTGTGCATTGAACTGATCCCGTTGATTTTGCATATCTTTATTGAACTGATCGATAGCGGTTGTTTGTCCCGCATTAAATTGACTAATTGCGGTGCTTTGTGCAGCATTAAATTGGCTAGTCTGCGTTGAAAGCTGTGCAAAGAATTGGTTAAGCTGGTTCTCACTTGTAGCATTAAACTGCTGCGCCGCATTCTGTGCTGCTGTATCCGTAAAGATAGACTGAATACTTGCCTGTGCGTCGAACATAGCCATCTGTTGCCGAGCACTCAGATTAGCCATATCCATCTGTAAGAAGTTCTGCGCATTCTGAACGGCTGCCTGCTGCCGATTATTCAGGTTAGCCATATCCAAATTAGCTAGTGAAGCAGCTTCAGCCATAGTCATAGCCTGCTTATTGTTGAGGTTTTGCAGGTTCATAGAGTTGGCTATACGAGAGTTTTCTAACTGAATTTGCTGTTCAGCAGTAAAGTTCAGGTTCGCTACGTCAGACACGCGGGCTGCATTAGCTACCCGAGACTGGAACTGCTGATCGAACTCCTGTCCGAGAAATGCGGCCCGCTGTTGTGCAGCCAGCATAGCTCGTTGCTGCCGGTTGCTAAGATTAGTGATTTCAAACGTAGCAACTGTCTGAGCATCCGCTGCTGCAATTGGTAGAGCGGACTCCATAGTCGCCTGAATTACAGCCTGTCCGGCCATACTGGAAGCTACGAGACCCCGTGCAGCCATTGCTGCTGTAGCTGCTCGCATAGCACCGGCAGCCCACGGCGGCGGGGTATCTGCGTCAAAGTCAGCGTACAGGTCTTCTAGCTGACCCTTAACCATAGCCTTACGGCTCGGATCAGCAGTAGCAGCCTGTTCAATCTCCATAAACTTAGCAGCTTTTTCAGCATTAGCTGCTGCGGAGATAATTTCCCCGTTCTGGATTTCTCGTGTAATTTGGTTGTTGAGAAAGACGCCTTCACCGACAGCGGCTGACAAGTTACTAACTGCTGACTCACCCTGTTGTGCAGCTTCAATTGTTGTGTTGACAATGCCCTGTTCAGCATTAGTGTCGTTCAAAGCCTGTTGTACTTCAGGAGACGCCTGTTGGGCCTCTACAGTAGCGGTAGGTGTTTGAGGTGTGGCAGTAGCTTGAGAAGCAGTAGCGCTTGTAGCGGTGGCTGTGGGAGGCGTCTGAGCCACTTGTCCTGTACCTGCTGCGATCTGCTGTTCAGGAGTTACGGGTATCTGTTGTGTCTGGACTGTAGCCGTTTCAGGGAGGGTACCAGCAAGCCTATCTGCTTCGAGAGTTTTAAGATCAACACCGCTCTGTCCGTACGGAGTATCCGGAGGGTCTGTGCTATCGTTACCACTGCCGTCGTCAGTAGGATTGCTGTTGCTGTTGATGTGGGGGAGTGTGCTCCCGATGATTTGCCCGATATCATTAAAGATATTGTTCGCAAAGCCGTCGCCACCGGATCCTGTATCCCCACCCGTATTGAACACGAGACCACCTTTTGCCATTTGCAGTGCGCCCTGTTGAAAGCGATCATACTGAGCTTTGGCCGCAGGGTTTTGTTCAAGAAAAGCATGAAAGCCTGACTCGTCGTATGGCTGCTGGTTGTACCCCAAAGCTGGCGCAATCTTATTTTGCATAGCTTGTGGGGTGAATACAGAGCGCGGAAAATTCATAGTATCGTCCTTTATCTATCCTGTAAGCGGGATATTGAGACCGCCCCTAATTATAAACTGCATTATGCCGCCAACTATAGCTGCAATAATCAGCCATAAGATGGTTCTCAACGCTGCGTTTTGCGTGTTTTGTGCGTCTTCAAGTCTCTTAAATCTTGCACATGTAGTCTTTTCCATATGCCCAAACTTCTCATCAAAGTACTCGCGTAACGCCATTCTATTGCTTTCTGAGACAGCAATAGACGTTTCAATTTTACGGAGACGATCAGCAAAGTGCGATGACATCTCCTCATGATGCCTTAACGTCTCTATAACACCTGCTAAACGGCTGTCCAATATGCTATTCTCTTCTGACATCGCTATATCCCTATTAAGTTTTGATGATCTTGTTAAGGATAATGGTTGGCTGCACGTTGTTGTGAGCAGACGCCGCATTTTCTTGTTGTGACATATAGGTATCCTCGTCTATAAATTATATGCGAATAGTGTTATTTATATTTTATAATAATAACCTTTGCCGTAACCAGTAGGATTATCAATATCAGACAAGACTACCTCAAATCCATGTTTTGCATAATACTTCATATTGTATTCATACAGGATCTTTTCTCTTGGACCAAATCCCATAATCCATGTAACACCTCTACTTTTACATTCTTTAATGGCTTGGTTTCGAATATTAGTCATGATACCCTGCCCATGATAATCTAAATGAAGAGCTGCATAACCCATAGCAGATTCATTTATGTTCAGTCCTTCAGATTCCCACCAAATCTGCATTGCTTTAAATAGTTTTGATCTTTTATCACTCTTTGCGGGATTTACAGGAAGGGGGGTTTTAAATATTTCGTATTCTTTCGAACTCCACATATGTCTAAATGCGACTAATTTATTATCATCCCAAACTCTTAGCAAGAACATAGATTTGTCAAGTAAATTTTTGATGTTAATTAGTTCATTTTCATACGTAAGAGGTTTAGTTGGTAAAATTTTACCGCGATCTCTATGTCTTGTAGTATCATATAAAATTTTACACATTTCTTCTATTTCAGATTCAGATAATTCTTTTATTTTTTCTTGATCTATGGCTTCGTCGTATATCAATGTCATATTATATACCTTAATATCTAGTAATTAAGTAATAATTAGAAGTAACTGAATTGCTATACCGTTCATAGGTATATCCACCAGTTGTAAATGTTACGGGAAGATCTCCGGAACCAGTTGAACTAGTATACACTTCAATATCCGCCCAATATATGCTTATATATCTATCGTTATTCGGTACTTCTGGATCTTTCCCGCCACCACTATAAGTCTCATCAGATCCTCTATAATAATATTTGTCTGCAACTGTTATGCAATATACCCAACCAATAGCTCCATAATAATCGCTGAGACTGACAGCACCTGAAGTTGGGATATTCGCGTTGTTGCCCTTCTGCGCCGCCCCTTCATAAGCTGTGTTCCACGGAATTTGAGTTCCAACAGTAGTTTGCTGCCGTCGTCGCATTGCACCCATTGAAATAGGGCCAGTGGAAGAGGGTAACTGTAGTTCATTGTTGGTTCGCATGTCACTGAGACTAATAGTACCGGAGGCTGGAAGTGTGTAAACTGCCATTTAACTTACTACCCTAAATAAAATGTTTGACATTGGTCAAGTTTATATTGATGCGCCATATGATCAAGAATAGACCGTTCAAAAATTATATCTAATCTCTTATCTTCAACCGCATTGACCCAATCACAGAGAATTTCTTTATTCAAATCTTCAATACTAACAAAATCAGCGGGGTCTGGTGGAGGCAGTTCTGTTACAAACCTACTGTTAACTGTAGTACCCGGAAACTGAGGGTGTGTCCAGTCATATGACCATTCAACGAATATAACAATCCCATCACTATCCGCTTTGAAGTTGTCGATATCCATAAAGTCTCTATCTAATTTCATTGTATTTCTCCTTTAAGAATTCTCACTTCTTCTCTTAGTTCTTTAATAGCTTCAATCAGAAGACCAACCATATTACCGTATGCTACACTTTTAATACCATTCTCATCTGTGCTAACTACCTCAGGAAGAACTGCTTCTACGTCTTGTGCAATAACACCTGTTTTTCTAGCGTCACTGTCCATATCGTTTCTAACAAAAGTCACACCGTTAATTTGGTCTACTTTATCTAGAGCGTCTGTAATAGGCCGCACATCGTCTTTCAAACTGCGATCTGAATAGGCAGTTACATCACCTGTTGCAGTAAAGTCACCTGCATCATCAAATGTAAATCTAGTTGTAGTGGCATCGCGAATAATGAAATTGTTGATGCCCGCGTTCAGGTCAAGATAGAAGTCTATTCCATCTGTAAAGAACTCAGCATCTTGAGCAGTACCAAAAGCAACAATGCCGTTATCATCAAGTTGAATGCTGTTGCCGTTAGCATCAAGTGTTCCACCGAGTTGTGGGGTAGTGTCTTCAACAACACTACCTATGCCAGATGATGAAGCAGGAGCAACTGTGTGGTCTGTGCCTGCATCATCCGTGAAAATTAGACTAGAAGGGGTATCATTCTTAACCCAAATGTACCCTTTACCAGCACTCGGGGTGCTAGAATGATCCGCCTTTTCACTAAAGACGATATCACCAGTTAAATCATTACCCGTACCGTCTGCCATAACAGCACCAGCACTAGCAACATTAGTAGCGTCCGTTACGTCTGCTGAAGCTTCAATACCATCCAATTTAGTCCCGTCTGTAGCAACATCGCGTCCATCTACGGTACCGCTTACGGTAATGTTACCCGTGACACCGAGACTCGTATTGGCTGTGAGTACGGTAAATGTACCAGCAGCAGGTGTGGTACCACCTACAACTGCATCCACTGTACCGCCGTTAATATCAGCAGTAGTCAGTACCGCACTAGCGATGGTAACTACGCCAGTAGCGTCCGCAATACTGCCTGCTGATGTACCATCTTTAGCTTTTAGTGTGGTAACTTCAAGATTGGTGGTGTCTACGGTTGTAGCATTAGCTGTAGTAAATGTGCCTACTGCCGCAGAAGAGCCGCCAATTGTAGTACCGTCAATGGTGCCACCGTTAATATCTACAGTAGTGACTGAGCCTCCATTAGCAACAGTCGCACCTGTAAGAGTAATTGTACCACTTGCAGTTAGATTTGTAAAGGTGCCTGCACCTGCACTTAGATTTGTAAAGGTGCCTGCACCTGCACTTGCCCCACCGATAGTCGCCCCGTCAATAGTACCGCCGTTAATGTCTGTAGTAGTTAGTACAGAACTGGCTAAGGTTACAACCCCTGTCGTATTCGCAATACTGCCCGCCGCTGTACCATCTTTAGCTTTGATATTAGTGACTTCGATATTCGTAGTATCGACTGTTGTAGCGTTAGTAGTTGTAGCAGTAAGCGTAGTAAAAGTCCCAACGCCAGCACTCGCGCCCCCAATTGTAACGCCATCAATCGTTCCACCATCAATGTCAATGGTAGTAACTGTACCACCATTTGCTATAGTAGCTCCTGTAAGTGTAACAGTACCCGATGCGGTTAGGTTCGTAAACGTAGCAGCAGCAGCCGAGTTAGCACCAATTACAGTACCGTCAATCTCACCCGCAGCAACATCAATCTTACTGACGACAACTGCACCCGTACCATTAGGAGTAATGTTAATGGCACCATTAGTATTGGTACTGATAAGCGTGTTACCATTGAGATTGAGGTTATCTACATCCAAATCCCCTGTAATGGCACCCGCACCTACAAAGGCAAAGTTTGTAGCAGTTAGCGTGTAGCTAGCGGTATCAACAGTAACTGCTGTGGCAGCATTCACATCTAATGTGGGAGCAGTAAGCTCTAATTCTGTATCTGCATCAATATCAAGCTGCCCGTTGGTGCTGGAATTGATAAACAACCCCGCGTCACGGAACTGTACTTTCTTATCCGTAGCAAACAGAGTATCCTCAGCAAAGCCGTCTACGTAAGCTACACCATCGATATATAGGTCTTTGAACTGTGCCCCACTCGTACCTATATCAAGCGTGTTAGTGGCCTTTGGTCGGATATCCGTAGCAGTAGCAATAAAGTCTTGTGAAGGCCCGAGCTTTTCTACAGGAGCACCTTCTGCAGCAGTACCATCGTGTGTATGCCCCGTTGAAGCGTTAAACGCAGCTTCAATGGCATCATATTCGCCGTCCAAATCCGAAGCGTCAATAGTGTTACCAGTAGCAATATTATTGCCAGTATCGTTCCGCGTGTAGCCTGTACCCATCTTAAATTTTACCTTCTATCGTGCAAAGCGTATTCTAGTGTTAGTGCGTCAAGCACATACGGCGGGCTAGTGTCGTTTGATGACACATACACAGAGGCTGTATAGCCTGCTCCAACTAACAGGGTTTCTAGTGTCGTATCAAAAGACGACTCACCGTAAGTAGCAGTACCGTACACAGCCTGTCCATAAATAGCAGCCCCTGTACCGCCTGCCCCATTCGATATATTAATAGCTGCAGGCTGAATTACGTTTTTCTCTTCAAAATCCAGCCGCAAGTTAACAGCAAATGAAACAGAGCCCTGTGGCTCGGTGTAAAATAAAACTCTGTGGAAGCTTTTCCTTAAACGGGGGTCATCGATAGGCAAATGCGGAGAGGCGTACACAGCTTCAATAGACGCGCTATCAAAACTGTTGCCGCTTTCCATCTGATACAGATACCCGTCGTCGTGTGCAAATAGGACTGTTTCTGCATCATCGATATAATAGCTATCGATTGAGTACACTTTGAAGCCTTTTAATGTACAGAAGGCCATACCGTCACCCCCTTCAGGGGCTAGTTGAGTAGCTACGATACCATTAGCGTTTGGGGCATTAACACTAGCGGAATATGCGAACAGCCGATATTGACTTTTTGCACGAATAACCGTACCTACAAAGCGAGTTCCCCCACTGATAAATGCTGAAAATTCAGGTTGAATAGCTTTTGACACAACATTAAAATTAAAGTCTCCGGTACGATCCGTTGCGCTAAGAAGTCGCAGACCATCAGGTGCTAAAAACATAATGTCAGTACCGACTTCTCGGATGGTGTCCCCCCGAATACAGCCAAAGTCGCGTGTAACTGGAGCTAGTACGTAATCTGATATGCTAGTGCCGCTGATGGTGGATATAGATGTTTCAGCAAAGACAAATAGAATGTTACGAAAAACCACCATACCCGTAACGTCCGCACCGATGTTGATAATACCCCCACCATTAGCGGCACTAAAATCAGATGCCGTGTACGGAGCAGTAAAGATTACGTTAGACCCTTTAGCGTAGAACATAGCGTTGTTATAGTTTACAACGTATGCTGCTCCAACAACATCTGACGGCGCATCGTCCATAACAGTATAGGTGGTGCCGTTGTACGTTGCTGGCTCGTTCGCCCCGTCCACAAGTACAACTGTGTCCGTGCCATCAAAATTATATCGGGCAAAGCGGACAACACCAGCAGAAGACCTGTCGTTAGAAACGAACGTAATGGCAGCGTTATCCGCAGGACTGCTATCTAGCGCGGGGTTAATCGCTAACGTTGCTGCACCACTCGATAAGGTTGCATCAGCCGTTACAGTGTAGATGAGATCAACGCCGTCTATAGTAAAGGTATCACCCGCCTGTGGAGCAGCCGTTAACCCGTCTACATCCAGACTTGTACCAGTTTGGGACCCTCCCATTACCAGCACTGCCCCATAAGACGGAACATTAAGATGTGTATAACCTGCTCCGCTTGTTTTGAATAGATCGTTGTTACGGGCTACGATGTTATAGCTATCTTCTATATGAATCCCGTTAACAATGTGGTTAGTGGTGGTTGATGTGAAAGTTACAACCGCTCCATTAGCAGGACTGCTATCTAATGATGTAGTAAGAGTTAGTGTCGCCCTCTTGTTGGTTCCGTCATATGACACGCCGCCGATGTCAATCGTATATGTTCCAGCTACACCAGCAACGGTAAACGTATCTCCGTCTTCCGGTGTCTTATGAATAGAGGCAATAATTAGTGTCGTACCCGTTTGACTGGCCCCGTGTACAATAGGAGCACCGTAAGGGGGGATTAGAGCACTATCGTATTTATCAAACCCGACAATACGTTTATAACCCCCTTCAATAGACGGCTCGTAATTCTGTAGAATACGTGCGCTACCGGGGGCGTTAATACCCTGTTGTAGAGGGCTTAGATTGGTAATCAAGCCGCCGCGCAATTCAATCGGATAGGTTTTCCATGCGTCCATTACAGATTATCCAGCGATGATCCCGATGTTGCAATAGCCACACCCAAACGAGTGTTAGACCCTGTATTTTGGGAGATCATTGTAGATGATACCCGTACAAAATCGTTGATGAGCATCGTCTGCATCGTCTTGATGCCGGCCTCAAACATCTGAAGAGCTACACCCGCTGCTTGAAGGTTGCCGCGAAACATGTAGGTGTAGTACATTGCACCTTCGGATATCACATGCTTAAAACGTTCAGGGATAGTGGGTACATCACTGTAGAGTATTAGATCAACAGGAGCGCAGTAGTATTCATACGTTACAGTGTATGCTGCATCAGGAGCAGGAACCATTCCATAGTGGAAATTGCGAGCCATAAACACGTAACGGGGCAGATCACGCTTTGACGTGCTGGTCTCATACTCTTGATCAACGGCAGACTGAAGATATTCATCGTACGTGATACGAACAAGCTTCTTTGTATCGTTACCAATCGTATCGTCTTGCTGAATACGGAAACTTTCCCAATCTATTACTTTTGTGTCTGCAGGGAAAGGATAGCGCGTAGTCCCGGCTGTTAGAGTGTCTTCCTGTTCAACATGGTTAAACGGCCACTCAAATTCTTGCTGATTGATATGGCGAATAGACGCATTAATCGCGTCTTTAGCTTGTGCGTAATACCCCACAGCCGTTGAAAAATTAGCACTTGTTAGTTCCACTTCGTTTAACCGTCGATTGAGCGTGTTAACTAACTCTAAATAATTGTAATCCGCCATTTTAATTCTCTCTCACGGTAATTTTAACAGACCGCTCTACGGTACGCCCTGCTGTATCCGTCATGTTACAGTAGAAAGTGTACTCTGTGTTAACTTCTCCACCAGCAAGATTGATAGTCGCAACAGTGTCCGTCTCTGTTTTTGCAACGTTTTGGATACTATCTGTTACGGCACCGCCAGATGCTACCGTCAAAGTTTCTCCAGCATCAATTCGTGTCTTAGCTCGATCAACTGTAGATACATACCATGTTACAGCAGAAATAGTCTCCGTGCCTAAATGACGGGACCAATCAACGCTGTAATCCAGCGTTTCATCAGGGTCTTTTGTGGGCCAACGTGCTGCCATCTTCTTACCTTTTCATCAAAACAGTGCGAGTATTCTCGTTTAGTCTAGCGGCAACATACACTGTACGAGAAGGCCCCGCTGCAATTAGAACCGTTCTGTCGGCAGTCGTAGATCTCCGACTTACATACACGACCCGATATCGGCTGTAATTCTCTTTATTAGCTTCGTAGTCAAATCCCGCTACTACCGCAGAAAATGTGGCTACAAGCGGAGATGCTGCTAACGGTGAAGCGCCTAACATTACGGGGCAGTCCAGTATTTATCGGCGGCATAATCCTGCGGGGGTGGGTCCATCGCCTCCAACTGATCCGACACGGTGCGGAGACGTTTTACCTCAGTCCACAGAGCGTCCATCGCTGCGATCTCTACTTGTTCTGCTGCAGTCAGGTTGGCTTCGCCTTTGCGCAGCAATTCCAATCCGCGAGCCGTTGCGTTGCGCTGCTTCCATTCGGGGGCGAGTCGGATGATGCGCGCGCCTGCCTCGCTCTTGATGCCGTCACGAATCTTTGCATCGAACGCATCAATCTCTGTCTGCGATTTGGCTGAAACAGTCCAGCCAAAAACCCACACGCCGCCAATGAGTGCTGGGTTCGCGTCCTGCTCCGCCGTTTGCGTCCTCCTGTTGATGGTCGGGCGCTCGATTTCGGTTACAGGGTAAATGCCGAGATGCGGAAAACCCGCGTCGGTCACGTTGCGCGATAGTGAGGTATTTATCTCTTTCCCCAATCTCGGTGGCTGTGCCGTTAAATCTCTGACCGTAACAGGCCATTTCAGGATGTTGTTTTGGTCATCTACATAGATGTATCTCATGCCGGCTCCATTGAAATAAATAGTTCCGCTCTGTTGGTGTCGGAACCCGAGTAGAAATTGATTGGATGCGAGATTGCAGTAGAAGATCCGTCTTCTGGGCTATTATACGCCCACCCTATGAAGTCGTTCGTACCAAAGTCGATCTTTGTATCATTAGAAAAATTTGTAAAAAACTCAGTGCCAGACACAACAGAGTTTAGATTGTTCGCAGCAGCAAAAGACCAACCACTAGCCGAAGTTGAAGAAAACGCAGAACCGATAGTCGGCATCTGGCCCACGTAATCAGCACTGCCGCCATAGCTTTCCAGAAGAGAGGCAGCACCATCGACGATAAAAATAAGCCCCCCTAAATGATATTGGATTTCGTCCATAGTGATAGTTAATGTGGCAGAGGTGCCTAAAGCACCATCATCTTGATAATAGTAATACGCCAGCGTCATTGTCGCGGAACCACTCCACTGTTCCGCATCTCCAACTTCTATAAGTTTTGTCATTGAGTTACCGCCGATGGTAACACTAGAAATCGGATTTGGTGTGTTGATTGGCCCTGCACCTGTAACACAGCACCAAATGACACGCCCCGTAAAACCTGCTCCTAAAGAGGCAGTCCAACTATCATTAGTGTCGCTCAAACTCGCTGTATTGTAGAGTGTTGGAGTGTAGGCAGTTAAAGCGGTTGTTGCTTCGCTGCCGCCAACAAGCCCACCGGCCCCGAGAAGTTTTCGCGCTAAGATCATGTGCCATCCCCCACAAGAGCGCCATAGAGCGTTGTGCTAACTTTCCAAACGGCGACCCATGTATAACCGCTCGTCGCCAGCGTTGGCGCGATGCCCGCGTTGTTTACCCACGTTATCGTTGGCCATGCAAAAGTGTACGCAGTGCCGTCGTTAATACCGATAATGAAACTCTCGCCCGCAGCTACGTTGTCCGTAACGGAGGTCATATTCCCCGTGAGCGTCAGCGTGTGAACTGTGCCATTCGCCGGGTCAAACTCGGTTGTGTTGCTGCCGGTCGTCGTGGACCACGCGAAGACCTCTTCCGTTACAGAACCATCCAGAATGATGTTGGTGTGGGTCTTGTTGGTGAGGGTCTGCGTAGCCGTCAGAAGGGCAATCGTGTCGCCCTCGATAGACGCAAGCCCCGCACTCACGCGAGCAAGTGTCGTATCGGATGCGTGACCAATATTGACTGCTGTGAACTGCGGGCTGTCGCCGGTACCGAGACCGAGATTGGTACGAGCATTTGGCGCTGAGCTGGCACCCGTGCCGCCGTGTGTTACAGCTACGTCTGTACCTTCCCATACGCCTGTACTAATTGTGCCTACAGACGTTAGGTTTGACAACGTGTCAATCGCCGCCTCAATCGTTGCTTCAGTCGTGGCGTCGAGAGCATCAATGTTGCTGAGAGTAGTTGTGCCCGCACTGTCAGCCAGAATAGTTACAGCACCAAAAGCAAGATTACCACTCGCCCCAATAGTAAGTGTGTCCGTTGTCGTATCAAAACTTAGAGCCGCGTCACCCTCAATATCAGTGGTGGTAGTGAATACTGCAATCTGACCGTCAACAGGAGTACCAGAAGACGTTACAGTACCGCTACCCCCCGGCGTAGCCCACGTTCCATCCCCACGCCAGAATGTGGATGCGCTAGCACTTGTGCCGCTATTAAGGTTTGATACAGGAAGGTTGCCAGTAACATCAGCAGACAAATCTACATTGCTAAGACTATTACCAGTACCATTTGCATCGAAAGTAGTGTTAGTAAGTGTTTTTGTAGCAGCACCAACAGCAGCAGCAGTTGTAGCATCTAGTGCGTCAATGTTACTAAGAGTAGTTGTACCAGCACTGTCGGCCAGAATAGTTACAGCACCAAATGCGAAGTTGCCACTTGCCGCTACAGCCAGCGTATCCGTTGACGTGTCGAAGGTTAGCGCGGCATCCCCTTCTATGGTACCATCACCAGTCCACACACCAATCTGGTTATCTACTGGAGTGCCAACTTTACTTACATCACCACTGCCTGCCGGAGTTGCCCATGTTCCATCTCCTCGCCAGAAGGTGCTGGAACTTGCGCTCGTGCCACTATTGAGATTGGCTACGGGAAGGTTGCCAGTAACGTCCGCAGCGAGATCGACATTGCTAATCGTGTTATTACTTGCGTCAATTGTCTTGTTGGTTAGCGTTTGGGTGGCTGTAAGCAGAGCAATCGTATCACCTTCAATAGAAGCGAGTCCTGCGCTCACACGGGCAAGCGTTGTGTCTGACGCATGTCCAATTTCAACACTTGTGAACTGTGGGCTGTCACCGGTTCCGACACCTAACGATGTACGGGCCGTTGCACCAGATTCAGCTACCCAATTAGCGCCGTTTCCAACGATAATGTTACCATCTGTTACAGCAAGACCCGCAACGTCAGCAAGACCTGCATCGTAAGCCTGCACATCCGTACCGATAACAAGACCTAAATTGGTACGCGCACCCCCCGCTGTGCTTGCTCCTGTACCACCGTGAGCAACCGCAACATCTGTACCCTCCCATACACCTGTACTGATTGTGCCAACAGATGTGAGGTTTGACAGAGTGTCAATAGCTGCTTCTATAGTTGCTTCAGTTGTAGCATCAAGAGCGTCTATGTTGCTTAGTGTCGTAGTGCCGGCAGCATCAGCCAAAATCGCCACTGCACCGAAATTAAAGCCTCCGCCTGCTGCAATCGTCAACGTATCCGTGGTTGTATCAAACGTAAGGGCGGAGTCACCTTCAATTGTGCCGTCGCCCGTCCATACACCGAGCTGACTATCCGCAGGCGTTCCCGCTTTTGAAACGTCGCCCCCGCCAGCAATTGCGGCCCACGTACCATCGCCCCTCCAATATGTTGAAGAAGACGCACTGATACCACTGTTCAAATTCCCAACAGGAAGATTACCCGTAACATCTGAGCTTAAATCGACATTGCTTATTGTGTTATTACTTGCGTCAATAGTCTTGTTGGTTAGGGTTTGTGTAGCGGAGTTCGTAGTGACCTCAACGCCTTCCACAGCAATAACACCAGCGCCCATACGAGATATAGTTGTGTCGGCAGCATGACCGAGTTCAATCGCTGTAAATTGTGGGGAGTCGCCTGTACCAACGCCTAACGATGTACGGGCTGTTGCGCCAGACTCTGCAACCCAATTCGCACCGTTTCCAACAATAATGTTACCGTCAGTAACAGCAAGCCCAGCTATGTCTGTTAGACCCGCGTCATATGCTTGTACGTTAGAGCCAATTGCAAGACCCAAATTAGTACGAGCATCACTAGCAGTGCTTGCTCCGGTGCCGCCATCAGCGACGGGTACATCTGTTCCACCCGGAGCGTAATAGCTTTGAAGATCAGAAATGTCAGCTTCTACAACAGTAATGGTGTTGGAAGCGGTGTTAATTGTTTTGTTAGTAAGTGTATCCGTAGAGCTTGCTGAGATGAGATTTTTAACATCTTCAGCACGAAGCCCGATAGTCACGATAGCAGAACCTGAAAGTACAATAGCAGAGCCGCCGTTTGAACTTTCAGTAACGGTACGTGTCAGAGTAGTACCGGAAGACGTATACGTACCCGTACCGACCTCCCAACTAGAATCCTCTTCGATAAAATAGCTTACAACATCAGCATCATTAATGCCCGCATCCGCAAACGATTGATAGCCCGTCTCTGCCGATCCGAGCGTAATTGTTCCGGTGCCAGTTGTTGCAGTGCTCATTCTAGCGCGGTTTGCTAATACATTAGCCATCTAGTTAATTACCACTTTTCACGATCAGCCCAATAGGCAGCACTCATTTTGCCTTTAGCAATGTTTTTAGCATGTCGCGCCTTAAACGATTTCCTACGTTTTGCCGCTGCTTCTGACTCTCCTTTCTTTTTCGGAGAGCCTTTTACACCCTGTTGGCCAAAGCGGATTATTTTTTCTTTACCCCCTTCACACGCTTTTACTACGTGAGATTTTTTTGGGTGGGATGGGGTACGCTTTGGTGCGTTACAGGACATTGTCTTTTTAGAGACGGGCTTAGCCATTTACAAATCCATAAAAAAGTGGGTGTGGGTGCCCGAATACTCAGTAACCCACACCCATAGTTAGACGCATCTACGTTGTTGTTTACGCAAGCGTATCACGATCCACTTCATCAGCGGTGCGTGCACTCTGGTGCCCATCAATATCCATGAGGATAGCAAAGACACGAATAGTACCACTCGTAGAGGGCGTAGTGCCCAACAGAAGCATGTCGAGAGTGTCAGCCGATGCCACAATAACCGGAGCATACGCAACCGGAGTAGGAGCGTAGTCACCCGCCGCAGCAGAACCCGTAAGGGCAAAGCCATCAACAAAGTTGTCTACGTCCCCACCAGTGACACCCAGATCGAACGAGTCCGACGTACCACCAGCCGGAGTAGCGGTACATTCTGCACCTGCGTGTAGAATAACCGTATTGGCTGGAATGTTGAGGCACGTAATGATATCGTTTGCAGCAAGAGCACTACCTTTAGCAGTGGCAGCAGCAGCAAGATCAATAGATGCTTCAACGAAGTAGGGCTGACGCCCGCGGGCAGTTCCGCCGTGGACTGCTGGATCAAGAGTTGAAATAGTAGCCATTAGGTGTTACTCCCTACCCTTAAACCAGATTAACTTTAGCGTTCACAATCGCCTCCGGACGGAGGATTTTGCGACCGTAAAGATGTAGACCACGAACAATATCTGCGAAGCTATCCGGATCACGGTAGTTCTCAGTTTTGTTGATCTGCTCAGCAGTAGCGATAGCGGAACTGTGTCCACCAACGATCAGGCCGTAGTTACTTGCGTTAGTTCCACCGGTCGTAGCAACACCCGTGCCAACAGTAGGCAGGTTGTTCGATACGTACACTTTGAAACCGTGCAGGTTTTCGAGAATGAGGCCGTTCTTCAGCATGGAGTTACCACCGCTGAAGTCTGCATTGAACAGGCGAGAGTCTTCATCCTGAAGGATTTCCTGACACACCGGATCAATAACAAGCCAACGACCATCCGTCGGAACGTTCTGCTGGTTCAGCTTCCGTGCCATACGAGCGATGACAGAGAGGAAGTGGGCATTACCAGAACCGGGCGTTGCGTCAGTCGCACCACCGGCACGCGGCTCAATACCAATAGACGAACCTGCCGAACCACCGAAGTCGTCTGCTTCAAGCTTCATGCTCGAAAGCAGTTCATCGGTACCAGCCGTAGCAACTGCAACAGAACCGTTGACGGTCGTGTTAACAGTGCCCGCTACAGCGTGAAGGGCAGACTGCGTGTAACCACACAGATAACCGAGCACATCCTGATCGTACTGGTCAGCCAGACGATACGCGGCACGGTTGGACGCTAGAGATTGGAAATTGACGTGCGAATGAGCTTCTTCGATGTCATCAACTTTGAACGCAAAGTAGTTCGATTTGTCGATGGTCAACGAGAAGTCTTCGTCGTCCAAATCCTGCGGCTGAATTACAGTACCGCGAGTGTAAGCCTGAACCGAAATTTCAGGTTCTTTAATAACTCGGACAGTATCGCCAAAATTAGCGATTTCGCCAAAGTAGTCGGAGTTGGTAATTTCAGAGCAAACAGCCGCTTTACGAAAAGCAAGCTGCACCTGTTTCGAGTAGATAACAGGACTGAAATTCCCGTTGGGAAGATTACCATACCCCGGCGCTGTTGCAAAAGCCATAAGAGTGCCTCCTATATTACAGCGTCAGATGCTAACTTCCAATCGTTCGAAAGAGGCTGTTATGTAAAGGTGCGTTCAAAACATTAGAGTTGGCCGACCCTAATTAGAACGGGCTAAACACAAACAGGTAAGTCTTTTTACCAATTGTACGTTGCTATGTGTACATAATACAGGTAGCGCTCAGACCAGAACGGGCTGTACTATATACGAGAATTAAGTGCGTTGTTTTTCTATACATTCTGATTAAGTGTGTGTAGAAGGGACAACGCAAAAGCCCTTTTATTCACATAGTTATATGCGAATAATTTCAAATGTCAAGTCTAACGTGCTCCACCTGACAAATCATAAATGAAAGTGCCTTTTTTCAGTGCTTCCATAATAGCTGGCTGCATCTGTTCGTACTCATGCATCGACATCTTATTGACATCCGACTCACGAATGACACCTTCGGTACTCTCTTCTTGAGGGCGACTACGCTCACGCTTAGTGTTTACTGCGGAAGCTGCATCGGCTGCACGGGGCTGTTTCGCCGCCCTCTTCTTCTTATCTACGGTAGTGATGCCCCTATCTGCTTTGTACAGGTCAATAGCACGGGCCGTAGTGATCGGATCACTATCGTTTTCATAAAGCGCATCTTGAATAAACTTCGGTTGGCCTTCTGCCCAATCATGAAAATCATCATCTTCACGAATTTCGTTAAAGTCAGGGTGAAGTTTAATTAGTGCAGCTTCGGCTTTTTGACGGGCGGTTTCTCTCCGTGCTTCCTGAAGCTGTTCGATTTGATTGCCGAGTGTGGCGGTCTGCTCAACAGCTTTCTTATGAGCAATACTCTCAACAATCGCAGCAACTTCGGGGTATTGTGCCATCCATGCTTCGATATCTGCATCCGAAGCTGGCATATCAATGCCTTCTCTAGTTACCTGCGTAATCTGCTGTTCAAGTTCAGCAATCCGTTCTTCAAGATCACGCTGAACCTTCTGAGAATGCGCACGAAGATCGCCATAGCGCTTCTTAAAGGTAATTTCTTCCGCAGACAGATTAGACTCATCCGTATCGTCCACAGTATTATCATCGTCTTCATCGTCATCTGTTTTACCGGCCTGTTCCGCTAATAGTCGAGCCAACTCTTCTTCATCGCGTTTGATGCGTTCACTGTTAGCTGACGGGTTATCCATAAACCCTTTCTTTTCAGGAGTATCTACTTTATCAAGTACGGGCATAATGCTCTTTCTTTAAGGGGCCACCGTAGCCATAATTTTATGGGGGATGGGTAGCCTTAGTTATCTAGCCTGTTTTATCGTGCGGCTAGTCCACGACGTTTTTCCCTGACACGCTTCTTAGTTTTTGTTTTAGAAGGGTGCTTTCGTTTTACGAAACCTCCCGTATTCCAGTCGCCGGCAGCGCCAGTATCCCCCTCTTCAGACCCACCAGCAGCTTGCCCTTCGTCAGCCCCTCCTGAATCGCCAGCACTATCACCGAAGCTTCCACCAAAGTCTGCCCCAAACGCTTCATCTTCTCCATAACCCCCCATGCTGCTCGGGCCTTCGGGACCGCCAAAACCACCAGTGTTATCGACAGAACTGCCACTGGACGCGGGACCAGCCGGAGCTACATCAGTAGCAATATCTTCCGCCGTCGTAGTGGTGCCGCGAGACGCAACATCTTCTGCGGTTGGAGCAGCCATACTATTATTGGTAGCCGTACCGGGGCCAGTATAACCGCCGAACACGTCTCCGTATGGATCAGACTGTGCTAACGACTCGTTGTGTGCCGCCTGTTCTTGCGCATCCATCTCACTATAGGCTGCCGCTGTGGCAAGAGACGCATTAGCTTTGTTAGCTTCTGCTTGCGCAGCAGCCGCAATCGCACTATATCCCGCAATAGTTGCATCTATAGTATTGAGACTATTTCGACCGAACGGTTGAACATTCTGATCTTTGTTATTTACAATAGAGACGCCACTACCATAAGGGTCAGGTCTGCCGACCGCAGTATGATTAGCGCCTACAACCCCATAGCTTTGCCCAACAGTCTGTTGTCCAGTTGTAGGATCAGTAAAAGACACAAGTCCGACACCTTGAGCGGCAAGACCATCAACATCAACACCAGAACGTATCGCATTAGTGTATGCATTCATCGTCGCTACCGTGCTAGCGGGCAAAGAGTCAACATACGATTGCATAGCTAAAGAATGTGCTCTTGCTGCTACTTGATCTTTACTAGCGAGACCGCGAATAGAGTCGAAACTAACAAGACCCAATTGTTCCATGCCGCGCTGTACTGCCGCCATACCTTTCGGCGCGGGGTTAATAGCATTCGCTATCATTGTGTCCATCAGTCCGATGACGCTGCTCGGTACTTCGGTAAAACTGACGAGCGAGTCAACATTCACTTGAGACGGGATAGAGGACATCTCTGATACAGACATTCCCCCTGTTCCGCTATTACTGTCACCGTCCGAACTGTCATCCAGCCAATTCGCAAATGTGTTAACACCACTTGCGTCTATAGCGGCATCTGCAGCATCGTCGGCTCCGTCGGCTGGCGGACGAAAACTAAACGCGTTATCACCTAATACACCGCCTGCTAAGTAGTTGAAATTTTCTTCGCCGAGAGATAGTCCCAAATCATCACGGGAGAAAGCGGGGTTATCCCGAAAACGCCCAGAAGTCTCATTACCGGCATTTGTAAAATCGGCTGTATCCTCATTTGCATTAACGTCGGCACCTGATGGCAGGCCCCAAATGTCTCGTAATACAGGGTTATTTGAAGACACAAAGGTGCCGTTCGCAGCGTGCAACTCTTCTGCTGCTTCCATATCGATATCTTCCAAACTGAACGGAAGTTCTTCTTGCGCACCCATTTCAGCTTGTGGAGCCGGGGCTTGCCCGCTAAACAGTTGATCAGGATCAGTAGCAGAGGTGCTGTTACCCATCTGCCCCATCTCTTCCATACGAGCAAAGCCCTGTTTGGCTTCGTCTCGCAATTTCATGAAGAACTGTACACCGAAATATCGAACTACATCGGCAGGAACGACAAACTCGCCTTCGCTCAGCTTAGCGGGGATATCGTCACGTACTTCTTCAGGCTTAGCCCCTGTTGGAACCTGATTACCTGATATTGGGTCTACTTGATCGTCTATAGCCATACCCCCATCTGCAAATTGCTTTGGTGTCTTGTTTTTTTCTCTTGCAAAAGCTTCAAGTTGAGTAGTGGCGTCAAACAAATCATCTACAAAAGCTTCATAAAGCATTTCCACTGCTTCTAAACGGGATGAAGCCCTTTGTTGCTTTGTAGCCAATTGCGTCTCTTGATCTTTTGGCAATCCGCGCATCCACGTCCCAATAGCACTGATAAATTGCTCTTTTGCTATTTTGGCCTCGTCATCTGTAGAAGAGTTTTTTGTGCCCTCAACCAGCCCTCTAACGGCCCGTGCAGATTGTTGCCTACCCTCCGGTGTTGGGTTATTAAGATATGAACCGAGAAGAGCGTGCGCTATTGTTTTTTGAGGTAAACCTCTCTGATCTTTTAACTTTGCTATAAGAGGCTCCCAAACAACATGTTCAGTATTCGAGCCCACATTGCGTACTAGCAGATTTTGTAAAAGGGTGTTTTTAAAGGGATCAGCATTTGCTTTGCGCTCACCAATAGCAGCAGAATTGCGCAGCCGTCTAATGGCTTTATGTCCGATTTCATGGACAAAAGTCTCCGCCTGTTTATCATACGGTCTACCAGCGCTTGTGTGTGTTAGTTCTATCCGATCATTACGCGGATGATATACTCCAGTAACACCTTCATATTTTGCTATTGGGGATTTGCTGGAGGCAGGTAAATACGCTACTTGCTCGTTTAATCGGCCTACTCCAGCGTCCTTTCGTGCTTCGGTGATCCCGTAATCATACAGTTCAGAGTCGCCGAGCATCTCTCCTGTAATTTCCATCTCATCATCAGCCGTGTTGAGAAGCCACGGGACTTGTTCTTCGCGTTCCCGCTCTACTCTAGCTTCGGGACGTTCACGGGGAATAGGTAGCGTTTTGTCATCCATTGCGTAGGTTTTCCAGTTTCAACATCTCATTTAAGGCTTGAATATAGCCCTGCGCTTGACGGGCCTGTTCCCATGAGGAAGCCTGTTCCAGTACGCGGTGCTGCTGCTCTCTCAAGCTGTTAATATATTCCACAAAGTTAACCCACAGGTGGGGGTTGGACGCTAGTGGCTTGAGGCGCTCCAACTTCTGCTGGTGCGTTAGGTTGCTGTCCATTACCTGAAAATCCTTCTTGCTGTGGTACATTAGGCGGGCCTACACCAATTGTGCCGGCACCGCCTGCTGTCGGAGTCTGTGGGTTGGTGCCTGCCGGCATCTGATTTTGAGCAGGACCCTGCTGTTGTGGCATCTGTGCTTGCATCCCTTTAAGGATTTCAGCCTGCAACATAGCCTCAGACATATTGTTAACCGTCTTTTCAGGGTCAAGATCAAGAGACTTAGCCAGTTCCTGCATAATCCAGTTAAACTTAGCGAACGGTGCCAAAGCGGGGTTACTTGCAACGCCGAGAAACTGCATCAGACGCTGGCTACGGACTTCGTTAGCCATCAGGCTCTCCGTACCGCGTGCTTTAACTTCCAGATCACCCTTAATATCTTCATCATAGGCGAATTGCATATTGAACTGGAACATGCCGTCGCCTAACGGTTTCAGCAGATAGTCATCTACGTTTTTAATAACACTTTTGATGGTTACAGACGCAGCATTCATAAGCATACTGATACCGCTAGCTGTACGTCCAACACCAGCCACGCCCGTCTGGCCGTGTGCAAAAGAGGGTAGTCCCGTGCTCTCATCTGCTAGCTGACGGGCCTTATCAAACATCTGCATGTTCTCATTCGACACGTTCGCAAACTTTGTGCTGAACAGAGACTGTCCGGGGGCGCCACCCTGACGCCTAAACACCTTACCCGGATAAATTTTCATATCCTGACCGGGTACGAGATTAGTTTCATCCACTTCAAAGATCAAATTACCGGACAAAACTGCGTTATCAACAGCCATACGCATAAACCCATTCATAAGGGTCTGTGTATCTTGCATATTTTCCCCGACACCGACACCAAAAAAGCTATAAGGGTTCAATTCATACGGAGCCGCCATATAAGGGATACGGAGAGGCTTAAACGGGTTCAAAACACATCGAATAACCTGATTGTTGACGACCCAAACGTTAGCCTGAACGCTTCCGTCATCCGCCAGATCGTCTGGAATGTCCAATCCGTACATATCCAGCATCTCTGTGTCTACTTCACCCCAATATTCCAGCACCTGAAAGCGTTCAATCTGACTGGCTAGATCATAATCCGCCAAATCATCTTCCCAATGCTCTTTTGTGTACGCCTCTCCAATAGAAAGAGCCTTATCGATAGCGCTAACACGGAACATCGGACGTTTTTTCAACGCACGAAGTTGCGAACGGCTCATTTTATGACGTTGAATGCAGTATTCCGCCTCTTCCATGTTGTTTGCGTCAGGATCGGGGTAAAAATCCCAAATACTTACGTGTGAAACCTGCGGAACCGTCTTAATAAGAGGCTCATATGCGCCGTTTTCGCCCCACTTCGGGTACTCGCGGTTGACAGCAAAAGGCCCTTTCATGACACCCGTCCCGAAAAGAGCCATCTCAAATGCCGTACTACGCAAATGTTTAGAAGCATTGCTACCGTCGAGCTGATCCCAAATCCTCTTTTGCATTTTCTTAGCAGCCGCTGCGGCGGGATAGTACGTCGGAGACGCTACAGTAGCACCTTCACCCTTTTTCAGACCTACTGCGTCTTTTAGTCTATCGACAAGCGGTCCCAATTTAAGGGAGCTGGCTGTTGCACCCGGTGGGAGACCTTCTTTACCGTCTCCGTTATAACCATACGGGCTTTCCTCTAGCGCTTCTCCTGATTTATCTCGTGCTTCAGCCGGAATTTGAGAGTCAAAATGAACTGCTTCCTCTACCCCTTCTGGCAATACAGACGGATCAATAGAGATGGGGAACCTGTTGTTCCCAAACATCACCTCTACAACTTGAGAATACGCAGCAATAACTTTGGTCTTTGTAATCTTGATAAACACACGAGATCGCTCAGCCTCCGTAAACTGCGTATCGGGCCCGTAAATACCCCTGTAGTTTCGGTACGCCTGTAGCCATCGCAATTCATCGTTTCGTCGATAAGTTTTAGCCCGAACGAACTGGCTAGAAACAAAGCCTACTAAGCCGGTTAGACTAGCCGCGTCATTATCACTATCTGAGTCTTTCAGACCAACTGCGGTTGCCTCAAACGTTGTGTTATCTGCTTCATCAGCCATTATATAATCTCACTTTAGTATCCGAATGTTGCATCTACAGGCGTGTATTGCGCCGTATTATATTTACCGTCACCCCATGTTGCATGTCGCGGGCGGGTCATTACACCGTACCGTAGTGCATCGTAAAGGTGATCTTCTGCATTTGTATCCACATCTTCAGGGTTCTTTTTATCAACCGGAATAGATGGGAGTTGGGCTACGGTGTTTGTGCAATTAGCAAAGAATGCAAGACGGGGCTTCTCAGTGAAGTCGTCTTTTTGTAGTCTACGATGAATTTCGTTCTTACTGGCCACACGGGCACCTTTACTACGATCTGACGGCCTCCAGCGACACCCTTTAGCAATCATCTGTTCAGCAAGAGACGGGCCTGTATCCCCTCTATTATGCCAACACGAACTGTCTAAAACACCGTACCGTACAGGCCCGTCTTTCTCTTCGATCTGTAGGATCATATCAGCTAAATCAGTAGCCAACACTTTTTGCACATAAAGCTCTCTGTACACAATCAATTGGCCATCGGGAGCAACAGCAAACCATAAAACAGCAGAGTACGAGCCGTAGCCGTAGTCACAGGCCCTAAAGCGAGTCCAGTTTTGAGGAATGTCAAACGGTTCAATGACGTGATCATACCTGTTAAATTCAGGGAATGCTGCCCCTTCTGCTATGTCCCAATCACCTTCTAGCAACTGCCGTCGTTGGTGTTCAGGCAAAGATAACAGGTTTGTTTCATACTCACCTGTATCATACAGATAAGGGTTATCCATAAGCTTAGCTGGAATAAACCGTCTTTTAAACAAAAATTGACCGGCTCTGCTGTGCCCCGGCGGATATACCATCGGCTCTCCGGTCTCAATATCTGTAGCCCAAAAAGCTTTACCGTACGGGGCAGGGTCTACAAACATCTTCTTGACCCATATATGTCCGGGGCCGCCCGGGTTGCTTGTAGCACGAAGATAGATTGGCATATTCGGATCAGTGGAACGCAGACGAGAACGCATATAGTTCCACGGGTACGGATTTGCCCACTGTGTCAATTCATCAAAGCCTACCCATGTAAACGCCTGTCCCTGATAACGTAGTACGTCATCTTCGCGGTCCAGATAACTCATCCACAATCTACCGCCGTTTGGTACGGACCATTCCATCCGTTTCTCACTCCACTTGATGTTGGGAATGATTTGGGGATAGAGTTCGCGAGATTTGAAGACGAGCTCTCGCAATTCATCATTCGTGCGACGCAAAAGTAAACCGACAAACGACGGATTTTGTATATAACGTAGTGGATCCGCCAGCATAGCCATACTTTTACCGCCGCCAGCAGCCCCTCCGTACAACACTTCCCTTTCAGCAGCACTAAGAAAAGCTGTTTGTGGACCTATATTAGGCTTAAAGACTACATCTTCAACCTTATCCCAATTCGCCGCCTGTGCAGGAGTACGAATTTTAGATTTTGGCGAAGCGTTCCGCGTCTTTTTGGTGGAGGTCGAGCGTCCTTTCCGCGAACTTGCGCGCGAGACGGGCTTTTTCTTCTGCAATGCTTGCCCATTTGCGAAGTTGCGCAGAGTCGCGTCGTCGTCTGTGGCCATTCCTAATACGTTTTTCTAAACCGTAACGCGTGATGGGTTTACCCGTCTCTTTAGACAGCCATCTCGCTACATCATCATGCTTATAGCGTTTCCGTATAAGTCTTTTTGCTATTTCAACTGCGTCAAGCTCTTTTTTAATAGGCAGTAGAACTTTTTCATCGTTCGGATCAACTTCATAACCAAACGGGACGTGTTTACTGACCCGCGGGACAGGAAGCCACACCCCGTTTGTGTAATTGTCTACGACGTCTGTTAGTTGTTCAAGTTTCAATCGTCGCCTATACTTTTTTGGCAGTTCTGGTGCGTGTATATACCGCCTCTCAGCTAACTCCGCAAGATCAAGCTTACGGAATTTACCAATGCGCTCTATTGCAACAACGCGTTTAGCCTTCGTCCGCATTGTCTTTCGGAGGCAGAATCATCACACCACCAGACGCCTGCACACTGACATTCTCAGTACGATACAGCCCTGCCCTATCCATGATGTCTTTAGCTGCCTGCACACGATCTCGTGCACCTGCAACATCGCCATCAAGAACGTTGACAATAGTCCGAGCCGCACGGGGTGTGTTTCGAACCAGATACTCTCGGGCAGCATCAATAATTTCATCACTGATACCACGGGTAATATCTGCTAAACGAGTTTCAGAACTATACCCCGACATACTCTTAGCGGTAGCCAAATCCCCGCCAGCTTCATCGAATAGGACATCAATGAACTTCTGCTGCTTTTCCGTTAGTTCTTTTTTCTTTTTTCTCTGATATCCCATTATTTGTCTTTCCCCCATCGGACTTTATAACCACGAGTATCTACATGCACAAACTGATTATAGATACCGAGACCCATCTGCTCAGCGTTGGGATGGTTCAACAGTAGTTCAAAAACGTGACGTGTGTCACGATTAGTTACCACAATATCAGCCGCCCTGCCGTTTAGATGTTGGCTTTTGGAAACACCCCCTACTGCCTTATTATGATCTACACAGCGCCTACCGCTAGTAATAGATACAGGGGAGTTAAAGGCTTTCCGCACATACTCCAGCACTTCAATAAGATGCGGATCAATATGATAAGGCTTAATCACACCATTACGAAATTCGCACTGACCACATTTGCAGCTAAACTCATCGATGTGAAAATGTGGAGAGAGTTGCCTGTCCTCCATTAAGGTGCTCCAAAGCCGATTTTCAGACCTTCAACAAGAGCTTTCATAGCTTCTGGCCCGAGAGCCTGTGCAGTTTCGGCTTGAGCAGTAGCAATGGCTTCCATAGTCGCTAGCACAGCACGAGTCTGGTCAGAACCTTTCGAATTGCCTACGTTGTAATCCCATGTGACACGACGGCCATCTGGAAACTCATACGTAGTCTTGAAAGACACTTCCGTCTCGTCTTTACCGAGACTAACTAGAACACTCTCCGGAATACCATTCACACTATTCATGTTAATAGCGAAGCTGTTCATGCCGGGAGCATTAGTAAGTTTAATCGGCTCAACAGGGGAACCAATCTTTTCCGTAGTTGCGGTTTCACACGCTGCCAAAGCAAGAGCTAGACCGCCAATAATCAGTATAGTAGTTTTATTCACAGATTGCTGCCTCTTTACAAAGCTGAATAACGGAGCTCAGATCAACACCTGCAAGGTTAGCTACAATTACTAAAACGAGCAGTGCAGTTAGCGGACCAAGAATAGGGGATTTGCTGCGCACCATTTCGATTATAGGCCATAGTTGCTTCATGACTGTTTATCCTCTTCCGCGCGGGCTGCTGCTGCTGGACTACAAGTCACAACATATGATTTAAGATTGCCAGCCTCAATTTGTGCGTCCATCATTGGAACGACTTGTGAAGGCGGTGGGCAAGACGAAACAACAGCTACATCTCGACTTACCGTACCTTCAAAGTCTACCGTTAGCAATACAAAGACTAATACAGCCTCTTTAATAATCATGTTTTTCGACCTTTAGTGGCAGGTTGTTTTTTCCGGTTAGTAGTCTTGTTAACCACTTTCAAATTTGACCTGCGATTATCCATTGGATTGAGGTTTTTATGATCTACCTCTTTACCATCGCCCTTTCGAACACGACCTGCTTTTTCTAGTTCATACCGTGCTCTACCGCGAGACGCTCTCCGAGCCTTTTGTTTTGCTGTACCGTGATATTCATCATATTCTTCACGGTAATTTCGTTGTCGAGTTGCCATTCTAAAACCTTTAGTGTCTCTGATACGCTACATTTTATGCTGCAAAGCTGTAGCGTGCATTAAGCTCTTCTACAGAAAGAATAATATCAAACGCGTTAGCTGAGTTTGTAGATGCTACTAGCTTATCCCCACTATGCAGATACAGAACATCTCCGGAGCACAGAATTTTACCAGATATAGCTGTATCTACCGACAAGTCTTGCGCTAGACTGGTGTACAAAGCGTCTTCCACATGGTAAAATTCTACAGTCAGCGTCTGTGTAGTCCCTACTACGTTAGCATAATTCAACAGGACTACGCGTGCTGTAAAGTTGGCGGGGCAGGTGTATAGGACTGTTGCACCAGCTCCCGCGCTTGTTGAAGCTACAGCTACACCAATTGTGTAGTTTTTTGTGGGAGATGTGTGTACCATATACGAATTTAGACCCGTCGCCTAACATAACCACCGCGGGCATAATCATCCCCCGGATACGAATAATCATCCCGAACATCGATATCATAGCCAGCTACCCGGATTGTACGGGGGTTGCCTTCTACTGGAACCTGCTTACTAGATACACGCCTCTGTACCGGAGTGCTACGCGGATCAGGACGGGGCCGCGGGACAGGACTGGGCTGCTGGACAGGCCGACGCCGAGGCACCATACCGCGCCCGTCACCGCCACTAGAGGGTTGACGGGCTGTAGCAGACTGAGCAGCTGAGGCTTGAGCTAGAGCAGCGTCACGAGACGCAGCTTCGCGGGGGCTCCGCTGAGATGCCATCATAGTTCCGCGATACGTTGAACCGCCGCCTTCACGGGGTGCGGAAGCGGCTACTTCACGGGGTGTGGAAGCTGTTACTTCACGCGGATCACGCTGCTCAGCGGCTCTATTTCGTTCACTCCTGAATAGCTCCCGTGCTTGCTCTGATCCGAGAAGCCAGTCAGCTGCTTCACGAGCATAATCGCTCTCACGCATCCAGTCACTATTGCGATTATATTCGTTAGGAACGGTTGATGCGCGGCTGTCTAGCTCACTTTCACCGCGGCGTACGAGACGGCCTTCGGCTTCTTCCGTCTCACGAGCTTTGGGCATCTTAGAACTGAACGCTTTCCACTGCCTTTCGTTCCCGAGACCCTTCTTCCACTCTTTAATAGTGGCTTCTACTTGTTTACGTCCAGCAGTGGCATCAAGAGCTTTAATTTCGGGAGAGTTTGTGAGAGTCTCACGCATCTCTTTTTCAAGTGCGGCACGCTGTTTACGCCAGTCTTTGTTCCGTGCCATCTCTTCATCAGTACGGGGACGGAAAGCTACGCTGTGCAGTGCACGGATAGTTTCAGGGCCGTAATATGCCGTCAGACCGATTGCGCCTAATGAGGCTGCTGCAGATACGGCACGGACAGCTACCGGCAGAGCTTTAATACCCCATCGTGTAGCGTACGCTGCTACTTTCTTACTAAACTTTGCTGTTACATCTTTTACTGCTTGATTGCCCTGCTGCCGAACGAAGGTAGGATCACGAAGTTGTGCTGCAGACGGGCGCGGTATAGTGGTTTTAACAGGTCTAGCAGCACGATCCAGAACTTTCCGTACATTTTCCACACCCGTTCGAGAGGGGCCAGATGTTTTAGGGTTCTTTGCCGCATCAATAACTTTTTTATTAACGCCCCGCTGTTTGGCTGCCTCCAGACTTTTTTTGAGATTACTGGTACCTTTTCGGCGTATTCTGTTACTCTCAGCTTTAGCTTTTTGCTTAGCTGAACGTTCAGCCGCTCTACGGACATGCTCTTCAATTATCGGATTCGGTGTATATTTATAAGCCATCTTAGTCTGTTTCCTTATTTGTTACAGGTATCTATAGCATCTGCGATACGCGGCCTTCGGCCTTAAGATAGTCTAAAAGCGCGCGTCTAGCAGGTGAGTCTGACCTCTTGCTTTTGGTCACGTAGCCTCCTGCATTGTATTGTAACCGCTGCAGCTGTCGGGGTGTCGCCATCTCGAAGAACTGCATCATATCACCCGCTGTATAGCCGCGGGCACTCATCATGTTATGAATACTCTTTAGTTCAGACGGAGACATATGACCGACGTTAGGGTGGTAGAAGCTAGCACCTTCACCGCCGCGACTATTCGCTTTCAGCGCATCCGTCAGACTTGTTGTCGGAGCCCGAAACCTTCCGCCCGACGTCACTCTTTTTTCTCTCGGCCTCAAATTCCGTTACTGCCTCTTGAATATGTTCCAATGAAAAATCCAAACCTTTCTCATACTTAAAAAAGGCCCGGATATAATAGATGTCGGACAAATAAAGGTGAAGGTCTTCAAGCTTGTTATTAACAGCGGCTTCGTAAAATTCGTCTAGTTTTGATTTTTCACGCATAGTTATAGCTAAAAATCCTAAAATGTCAAATCGGGGTTGAAAAGCTATGTCTAAGGCCCGTTTAACTATATGATATCTCGTATCAGTCCTAAAACTCTTTAGGAGAAATACAGGATTTAATTAAGACAGATTTAATAATAACGATTAATTAAGTCCTATATGATATCTCGTATCTGTCTGTTACGACATTGGCAAAACATTTTTTAATAGTTTAACTAGTGTCTTTTTATACCCATTTTTAATTAAATCTGTAATTAAAGCGCTTAATTAATCGATACGAGATATCATGTATCTTAACGTTAGTTGTTATTATATATACATTATAGCACATGTCAAGCATGTTGTCAAGTGGGGCAGTATGTCGCAATTTAACTTATTGTTTTTATTACATAAAATTATATAAAGGTTTCGTTATATAGTTGTTTTACGGTTTTGTTACCCGTAGGTCCCACCAGCCTGTACCGCGCAGCAAAACTGCCACACTGCTAAGTGCGACATTATGTCCCATGGTCAAATTCCCCAAATTTTATGGAGAGGCTGAGAATAACCGGTTCCCCCCGTGGTGGCCCCTACCTGTACCCCCGTACCACACGTTCCGATAGACATACCATAGTACCACATACTACTCTAGTACCACACACTACTATATGATGTGCCACTACTATGTTATGCTACTATATATAGTTGTGCTATGGTCAATCAAAGGGTGTGCGAGGGCGAGATGGAGCTGCTACACAACTATTGAGAAACCACATTACGTTACCATATCCCATCGATTGTCTAGCCGAATGCCACCCATAGCAGTGAAGCCGCCAACACTAACAATGTTAGCCTACGCTAAACATATTTACATACGGGCTTCCAGTTCGTCTGAATAAAATCCTGCATATTTACGATACGTTCGCCAATGTGGTACTTTTTTTTAGAACGTTTGCGAACTCTTGCGCGTCGCTATCATGGCACGACAAAATCAGAGGCGCGGCTTCAGAGGGGCTGAAAACGTCTTAAATCCGCCGTACTCTAGTAACACGGCTAAACTATTGATTTTGTTGTGTTTATTTTTTGGGAGCCTCCCAAAATGTGACAGCACACTATGTTACCACACCTATCAGAGC
>Ga0070746_10000066_pt1 | contig 48017 bp, 53 predicted proteins | sample VirMetDEL_Mar_21_FD_77016 | JGI IMG/M metagenome (GOLD analysis project Ga0070746, IMG submission 77016) | Aqueous microbial communities from the Delaware River and Bay under freshwater to marine salinity gradient to study organic matter... | ecosystem: Environmental > Aquatic > Marine >...
GGTAACCACAGATTCAGGCGGCACAAACGTAGTAGCGGGAACGCTTACTACTAACGATTTTGGAGTTGTTACTTTCCTTCTAGATGCAGGAACGTATTACCTGTGGCGAGATTCAACAACTCATTCATTTCCTAAACCTACAACAATTACGGTGTCCTAATGCCGCATACAGAACTTGATCCACAGTTTCAGGATATAACGCCTGCTTGGAAAGGTCTTCCAAACATGAACGGCTGGTACTTTACCAGCGTCGTGGATGGCATTTCCGAGGAGGCATTGCCGTGGCTTTTAGCACAAGGCTGGCAGTTGAACGCTGCAAACACAGACAATACTGTGGAGCCTCCTGTAACAACTTACCTAATGGCACGAACTAGGCTTTTGCATTGGAATGTTCTTTACAGCTTGCTTGTTGACTTTACCAACTCGTTTAACGAGGGAAGGTCGGCAAATGACAAGCGTTACGAGGACGTTGTCTTTAACATGCAGAACATGCTTGACAAGCATCAAGCAGAAGTCAAGGAGTTCCAAGACGACAAGTCTCAAGGCACAAATGGCTATATCACGTTAATGCTAAACAAGGTTGACGAGTCGCTTGCAGACTACGATTCCTATAAAACTGAGTTTCAAAGCAAAGACTCTGGTGACAGAGCTACAGAGTTGGCAAAGCTTAAGACGACTTGGGCTAATGCAGCAGACACAGCACAAACAGAATACGACTCAATGACAAGCGGGTTAGACGTTGCAGCAATTATTGCTGGCGTTGACACTGCGATAGATGACTTTGCCGTTGCTGTTACAGCGTTTAACAATGAATACGCTGACTTAGGCACAACTCTTGTGTCCGATTACACTGCTCATCAGACGCTTGCAAAGGCATTCCTTGTTGATCTTGGTGCAACAGAGCTTGTAAGAATAAACGAAAAGTTTGATGCAGATTTGGCGACTCAAAGTCAAGCCATGATTGATAGAGGGTTTTATTCTTCAGGAATAATGGCAGACATTACAGCCCGCAACACAAGAGATCGCAATGACGCTATTGCCGAGCTTAATGACAAGCTGGCAAGAGAGAAATTGCAAAACCAGCACACGTTGTATGGGCAGCAATACCAAATGAGGCTGGGTGGTTTAGACGCAAGCATGAAAGCAATTGACGCATCATCTAAAATTGTTTCATCGCGATTGCAACATGGTCAGTTTTCGGCTGAGATCAGGCACAAGATTGCTACGCTTTCGGTGCAAACAAGGCTGGCAGTGCTTGGGCTGCGAGAAAAGTATTACGAGTCGTTGTTGCAGTCCATTACTTGGGAGTCGGCAAGGGAGACAGATTTGTATCAGCAGTTAGTTCAGGTTCGCATTAGACAGGCTGAAATACTTGGCCGCACAATGCAACAAGATATGGAATTGCTCAAATACCAACTTGACAGTCGAAATGACATTGCAGCTTCGTTGTTTGGATTTGTCGAAAGAAGAACGGACGCATACCCAGACAACAACGCTATGGCTCAATTGGCGACTAATCTTGGTGAAACGGGAGCGGCCACATGGCAATCCGCGTAAACGGACAAGATGGTGATGATTTTCGTCGGAGGCAGGTTAGGCATAACTCTGCTCAGGGCTTTCGTAACGGTGCGCCTTATGATTCGCGATCTGGCAACGATTCCCCGTTGTGGCCGACTGTAAAGATTAAAATTGGTGTAACTGACGAAGAGATTCAGCCAGACGACCACGGGGTTGTTACTGTATGGCGCAACCCGACTGACGGCGTGGAGGCAATAGAAACCGGCGAAAAGATTCGCGTATATTTGGATTGGATGCACAACGACCAAAGTATCCCCGAAAACACAGAAGTAATGTGTATTGAGTTTCCAGACGAAAAACTTTGGCGAGTGTTTGTTGATCAAGACCCTGCTGCTGTAGAGCTTGAGAGATGTAGCGACCAAAAAAAGGTTTTAGCTTATGACATTAAACTTGATGATGATCTTGGTTTGTTGTCAGATAACATTGGTCGGGTTGTAAGACTTCGTGATTCAGCGTTTTTTGAAACCGATTGCTGGAAAGTTAAGCAAAAATCAGATTGCATTCCTGAAATATGCCCAGACGTTTGCTTGGTTACTCCAGATTGCAGAACGTGTTACGGATGTTACAAGCTAACCCAGTGCGTAGACCCGTCAATAATAAAAATAACAACTCCTCAAAACATTTGCGAAGAACATCAAAAAGGTAGCGGAAACTTTTTTGATTTAATTGCTAGTGAAGGTGGAGTGATTCTTCTTGACGATGGTTTTTGCTATACCGTTGAAATTGCTGACAGTTGCGTTGGAGCAGAGGATGTAAACCTAATTGGTTTGTCTGAAGATTGCCAGTCTTGCCTTGATTGCTATCGGCTAGAACTGTGTCCTCCTGACCCAAACTTTCCTCAATCATTTCCCGATGACACTGTTTATATTTACAAAGACGACCACGGGTTGTCTGAAGGCGATGTAATAAAGTACGAAGGTCGATGTTACAAAGTTTTTGATGGATTTAACAATTGCCCTACGACTGCAATTCACGTTAATAACAGTTTTGAAAAATATGACGATTGCGAAGATTGTGCAGATTCAGGTTGTTACGATTTTGCATCATGCTCAGAAGGCTTGTATGGAAGTATAAAAGTCCGTTCAGCCACAATGCTAGACGACGCTACAGGAACGTATTTAGACGTTGATCTTGATTCATATGTTGGGTTTACAGTAATGACGGCAGACGGCAATTGCTATTCAGTTAGCAAAAGCTACGAGCAGTGCGAGTCTGCTTCTGACGTGATAATTTTAGAAATGTTTGAAGATTGCAATAAATGTGGAGTCTGGAGAATGGAAGGCTGCTACGGTGCGCCAGACATTTACACCTACGACGACATGACTTATTACGCAGAAAAAGGAATACCTTATGTCTTAAGAAGAGCCGAAGACGACCTTTGTTACATATTAAGAGAATTTGTGCAAAACCAAGGGTTTGTGGGTGTTCCATTTACAGTTTTAAGTCAATACCCAGACGGAACTTGCAATGATTGCGAAAAGCCTATTTTTCTTTTGACTCCAAATTGCGACGATTGTGCGAGCATTATTGACGATTGCAATTCAGCGGACGGGACAAAAATAGCTGGAGGCACTAGGGAATGGGTTACAGATGAAAATTTGCTTGCTTACGTGGGGCAATACATAAAAATTCAAGGAATTTGTTTTTATGTTTCAGACATATCAAATCGAGACGTAACTTTGTACGCTCCGATTACTTTTACGGGCGGGTTTCCAAACTGTGAGGCTTGTCAAAAAACTTGTTTGTGGGTAGTTGAGAATGTGTATGTATATAACAACGAAATCCGGCAAACAAAAAAACAAATAATTGTTGATCAGATTTGCAGAGAGGAAGATGAACTAATTATTGACATTGAGGATTGCCCGTAATGACAATTAAAAAAATTAGAAAATTTGATCGCGGGGATCATATTCTTGTAATAAACGTTGCAACGGGAGAGCGTTCAGTTGAGTTAAAAGAAGCTCCAAGTTTAGCAAAAAAGGCAGCAAATTTTGCAAAGGCGGCGGCAAGACAGGCTTCAAGAGGCAACCCAAAAGCCTCGCTTGAAGTTATAAATAAAAGATATGAAATTTGTTCAAACTGCCCCGATGGATTGTTTGCGGAAATAGACAGGAATGACGTTCCAAGCAGGCTTAAAGATGTAGAGATAGTTGGGACTTGTATGCACCGAAAATGCGGTTGTTACATTCACGACACTGAGACGTTTCCGAACAAGCTTTCATGGGGTACTACAACTTGCCCCAAAGGTCACTGGGGGGCGACTTAATGCCGTTATTTACAGGAGCAGGAGGAGGATTGCTGAGGAAGCCAACTACAGGCAAATTAATGCGTGCGCCTAGTGGTGGGTGTTGTTGTGAAACTTGCGATTGTTGTGTTGCGTTTAAAGATGTAACGCTTGCGGGCGGGTTTGTGATTAATGACATTGGAGTTCAATCTACTTCAGATATGTCAACGAACATTCACGAAACCGCATACTGCGACCAAGTTGCGTGGTCGTTTACAATGACAATTATTAACAACACTGGCGGTGCGTGGAACGGCGGTTTTCAGGGTATAACTTTTGTTAGTTATTTGTTGTCTGATTTTGAGTTTGTTTCTGCCTCTGACAGTCCTACGGTAACTGACAACGGAACAACGGAAACAATTACTTGGGATTACGATTACACAACCAGCGAAACCAAGACATTTACGGTTTCGTTTAAAAAGAAAAATTGCGGTACAGGTCAAGAGTACGACATAGATGGCGGTGTTCAGCAGGGTAAGGATGCTGAACTAACAATTGAACAAGTCACATGTAGCTAGAAGGTAGAAAAATGCCGATCACAATATCATATGGAAATCCAGCGTTAGTCGGGGCAGCAGCGTTTGGAGTCGGTCGAGAAAAGGGTCGAATGAAGTCTGGCGCACAGGCTGCAAAAATGGCTCAGGGTATGTTGGATCGGCGTGACGCTAAAAGAGAGGACGAACGCAACAGGTATGACAGGCTGACAAAGGAAAGTGCTGACAGGCAGCAACGGGCGGCAATAGAAGCTGGTCGAATAGCTCAAGATCAAGACGAAGCTCGTATGAAAGCTGAGGCTGCAAAAAACCAAGCCGATTTGCGTGCAAAAGAAAGAGCAGAGGATTTTGCCTTTAGAAAAGATTATCAACAAGCGGGTTTTGATCAGAGAGACAAGGAAGATGCGAGAGAAAAGGCTGGAAAAGCAGTCAACCTTCCACCCTCGCAGTTTTTTCCAAATGCACCTTCGTCACCATCTCCATCTGCCGGTGGCGGTGGATACGGCGGTGGATACGTCGGTGGGCAGGACATGGTCGACGGCTCTCCCGCAGACCGTTATCCTAACTTTGGAACAACGCCTAACATGTTTCCCCCAATACCCGATGGGCGAGCCATGGATCCTGGCATTGTGAGACCTGATGACGGTCGTACAATGATCGAGTTTGAAGACCGACTTGACCGCTCTCCTAGAGAACGTTTAATTCAAGGCCGTTTGGCAAACCGCCGAGGGTTTACGCCTCAAAGAACGATGGGTGCGCAAAGTGCAATTCGTGGCCGACAAGAGCGATACGCTAGAGAATCTGGCTATGACCCAAGCTTGTATACCCCTGAGCAGCTTCGTCAACTTAATCGCCTTGCCAGCAACAGAGGAAAGTTAAGCACCTCTGACACAGCCCATTTAGACCAAAGTCAAAAAGAAATGGTTGGCAATCAGATAGCTGATGAGGAAGAAAAAATTATAAACAATCCTGCTGGGCAGCCGTCGCCAACGCTTAACCAAATTGTTAACGACTCAATGACAGGAGTTAATTTTGGTGGTCAAGAGTTGCCAATTGTATTGGGTAGTGATGGAACTCCAAAAGTGATGGAAGGCTACAAGCCGCAAGATGCTGGGTTTGGAGGGCAACCGCAGCAAGGAGGTCTATCCAAGATTTTTCAAGACCCAATGCTTAAGGGGCTTACGTTACCTTCAGGAGATGTGCTTCCATTTACTGTAAGACAAGGTGGAATTTTTGAGTCGCCACTTTTAAATCCTGACGACGCGCAAGTTTTTGCAAATCGTTACAAAAACCAAATGTTGCCGGACGGAAAAACTCCAAAATACAACGTAGACATTGTTGACAGTTCAAGAGGTTCGACAATGTCTGTAAGTCCAAATTATCCAAAAACTGAGGAGGAAGAAAAAAAATCGCCAGAGTTAATGAAAACTCGTGAGGAAAACAGGATGGATTACATTATGGAAAACTGGCAAAAAATGCCAGAAACAAGACCTGCTTCAAACTCTGGAAATTACGGAAGCGAAGGCGCTGGCCTTGAAGAAGTGTCTAGTATAACAGAAGAGCCTTATTCAGTAGAAGAAAGGCTTAAAATGGCAGGTGAACAATTTGACGCAATAGACCGTTTTAAAAATCCACCGCCTACCGAAGCTCCAGCCCAACTTCCAACTGGAACTGAAGGCCGATATGGTGCATTTGCCCCGCCAGCAGAAACACCTGTCAATGAATACACTGGCGAGCCAAGGCAATCTGTTTTAGAACGCGCAAAGACTGGGCCTCCAGCAAGCATTGCTTTACCTTCAGCAAGCATTGCTTCACCTCCAGCAAGCATTGCTTCACCTCCAGCAAGCATTGCTTTACCTCCGGAACAGTCTGCTCAAGCACAGCCTCAATCGGTTTTAAGTCAATCTAACACACCAATGCCTGCTCCAACGCCTGCTCCAGCGCAAACTCCAACGCCTGCTCCAACAATGCCGGAGTTCAAAAACGTTGATGCAAAAGTTTTGTATAACGAAATTGAAACGGGAAAGCGTGATATAATTAAAACTCCATTAACACCTAAAGAAAAGCTGCTAATGATGAACGAGCCAGCAATAATTGGAGGACGGTAGAATGCAAGATCTCACAACATTAGAAAAAATTCGGCAACAAATTGACCAAGACAATTTAGCTGGCGATTCGCAGCCTCCAATCAAAGGCAATTTGGATTCTCCAGCAGTTGCAGAGTCGGTTGTTGCCGAACCAATGGTCACGCAAGATAAATACGTTATTCCCAATACGGAATCGTTAGGTGGAATAGGTAGCCCTTTCCCAGTTGACCTTGGTTACGAAGCCCCAAGCCCGCAACCAACAAGGCAATCTTTTGATTTGCCTGAAATGTCAACAATAGAAAAAATAAAAAAGCAAGTTGACGACGCTTCAAGATTTGAACGGGAAATGCCAAAAGAGCAAATGTTTTTAAACAAGCTTGGTCGTGCGCCGGAAGTAGGCCAAGTTTATCAAGATTGGAAAGGCGATTTTTTTAGGTCTGAGGCAAATCAGAAAAGAACAAAATTAAACGACAGCGAATTAATTAAAGAAAACCCAACAGTAGATTGGAAAGGGATAAGAGAAAAAGCTAAAGCGGATTACGAAAACGCTTTTGAGTTACTTGATTCGGTAAGCGATAGGGAAAGGTTTCTTAAGCGATTAAGATCTATGAGTCTTGAGCAAAAACGAAACGCCTTGTTAATTGCAGGTAATGTGGCAATCAATGACAAGCGTATCACAGATCGAGGAATAATAGACAGAACCAAACAGGCACTTGGGGCAGGTGTCGCGCAAGTGTCGCAACCGTTAATGGAATTGATTCCGGCTTTGGATGGTGGAAATCCCGAAGAACTTCAGTTTGTTAGAAGCTTTGCAGGAGAAGTTGCAAATAAAGCATCTGCAAAAGGCCAAGATCCAAACTTTTATGAAAAAGCTTATTACGGTGCGGCTGAGATGTTACCTCCAATGACAACTTTTGTCGTGGGAGGTGGGGCAGGTGCTGCTCTTGGTAAGGGTGCTGCAAGTATTGCTGGATTGGGAGCAAAGGCTACAGGTCTGGCAGCAAGGGCTGGAACGACGGTTGGCGTTACAACTGCTCAAGCCCCAATGGTGTACGTGCAAGAAAAAGAACAGTTGTTGGAAGCTGGTGTTAATCCAGACACGGCAACCAAGGTGGCTGCGGGAACGGCGTTGTTAAGTGGAGCGATTGAGTCAATAGTTCCAAATCCATTTTTAGGAAAAGTGGCTGGCAAGACAATTTTAGGCCGGTTTAAAAGGCAAATTTACGATCAAACAATTAAGCTTGGCGGTGAATTAACTGAAGAAGGTTTGCAAGGGGCTTTAAGCGCGGCTGTTCAGGATGCCTACAAAACAGGCGAGCTTGACATTACCTCTGAAACAGGAAAAGCAGCCGTGCAAGAAGGCGTGGATGCAATGTATGAATCATTCGCCCCCTTAGTTGGCTTGGGGGTGGTTGGTGCTGGCGGGCGAGTAGCTAAAAAATCTGCTGAAATGGCAGCATTTAAAGCTATGGAGCAGGGAGTAAAAATAGATAAAATTTTAAAGGAAAGAGCAAACAGGCCAAAGTGGGTAAGTTCTGCAAGCGAGTATGCGTATAAGTTTAAAACTCCGCTTGACAAAGTTCCAAGTCGAAAAGACAGGCTTAACAAATGGAAAGAAGTTTTAGAAAAAGCTAAAAAATTAAGAGAAATAATTACTGATGCGGAAGGTAAAAAAGATTTTTCCAAACAGGCAATTTCGGACAAAGCTGGTTCAAAAGATTTTGTGCCAGAACCTACAAAGGCTGAAAAAGAAGCCATGTCCGGTTTTTCAAAATACTTGAAAAAACAATTGCCGCCTGTCGATCAAATTGTTCCTGAAGAAGGCTTTGCAGAGTACGATCAATTTCTTAATAATCAAGAACAACAACAGCCCAAGCCGGAAGATTTTATGCAGGGGGCGGTTGATGCACCTGCTTCAAAAAAAACCCCTCAGCAGCCGCCACAGGTCGGTCAGACGCAGATGCAGATGTTTGGCGAAGAAGAGCAGCAGCCTGTTACGGGAAGCGAATTTAATGAACTTCAACAAGTAGCTACCAAAGAACAGATTTTTCGTTCTGCGACAAAAATTATAGAACAAAATCCTCGCTCAACCATTGAATCAATTATTGGTGCAAATCAGCAAGCAATAGCCAGCAAGTTTAAAGATTTTGAAACGTTTGAAGATGAATTTGCAAATTGGAGCAATCAGCAAAAAGAGGCACAGCGTCAAAAAGAATTAAAAAGCAAGGGCAAGAAACAGAACCGAGTGAAATTAAAAGATTCATTGGAAAAAAGAGGTTTAAACAAAGGGGTATGGGATTCTATACCTACTAACGATTTATACAAACTTAATAAAGAAGCATTAAAACGTAGTCGTGGGACTGAGCGAGAGAATTTCTTAAAACAGGAAATTAAAAAATTAAATTCTAAATACCAAACTCCAGAAACTACTGTTGAGCCAGAGGTAACTGAGCAACCAGCAAAGCCGCCTGTTGAACCAGTAACAACCGAACCAGAGGTTGAAAAGCTGCCTGTTGAACCAACAGCACCAGCAATTACTAAAAAGGGTCAAGAGTTATTACGAAAAATAGATGAAGGCGGCGTTATTGGTTCTCTTAATAACTATGTAAAACGTGTTTTAAAAGAAAACGGCATAGAGGTTACTGCTAAAACTACACCCGAAGAAGCAATAAGCAAGCTAAGAGAAAAATCAGCAACTAAACCTACGCCTGTTACCGTTAAAGCGTTTCGCGGAGAATCGCCAGGCAATCTAGGCAAAAAAAGTGACAGCAACCACAAATTTTATTCTGAGGACGAAGCTACGGCAGCAGGGTACGGAGAAGTCAAGGCAGAAACACTTACGTTTAAAAATCCGCTTACTGCTGAAAATTGGATAGACGCAAAAAGCAAACTTGGAGTAGCTAAAAACACTCCAATGGCAAAAGTTTTAGATAAGGCAAAAATTGCAGGATACGACGGAGTTGTTTGGACGCATCATGGCAAAAAAGAGTTTGTCAAACTTGGTGAAGTTGCGCCTCCAAAAAGCACAGGCAAGAAGAAGGTCGTTAAGAAAAAGCCAGCGAAGCCTGCAAAGCCAGTTGTTCAGCCAGAAGAGCCAGCTACAAAGCCAGCAGAGCCGTGGACTGGCAAACAGGGTGGCAAAAAGATTACTGAGTTTCCTACTAGCGAGTTTGGCTCGCAACCTAGCGTTGAGCAGGTCGATTATTGGTTGCAAAATAGAGTTAACGGTGTTAAGCCACAAACTGTGGCAAGCTATAGAAAAAATAAAAGAACAGACGTTTTGAAAGGAGCAGAGGAACACGTTAAACGAATTCAGTTTATACAAGAAAAAATTGTGCCTTTGTTTCCCCAATATAAGGAGCAAGGTTTTATTAGCGAACTTAGCGAACTTCAACGCAAGAAAGCTGAGGTGTTTACTATTGGAGGTCTTTCCCATTCATTTGTAAAAACAAGAACATCATTGATGGATGCAACTGGCAGGTCAATTTTCCATGCCAATAATCGACTGACAATGCCGGACAATCAATTTGCTTTTGAAATTTACAATAGCATGCCCATAAATTGGGTTACGGGTAAAGTTGACTACAAAAAACTAAAAAATTATATTACTTTTGGAACTGGTTTCGATTTTGCAAAATCGGTCAAGATAGACCAAGCAAAAACCGACAAGTTTAAATCGCTTATTGACGAGATGAAAGCGTTTGTCGAGGCTCCTGCTAAAGCACCTGCTAAAGCACCTGCAAAGCCGATCACGCCTGTAGAAAAACCAAAGGCAAAAAAGAAGGGCAAGAAACAGAAACCCGTTAAGCCAGTGCCACCGCCGATTAAACCGGCAACTCCACCCGCATTGCCGACTGGTAAAAAACCAAAAGCACCTCCGCTACCAACGGTTAAAAAGCCTAAACCGGCAAAACGAAAGTTTGACGTTCTCGAAACCGGCAAACGCGATTACGTGGAAATGCTGGATAGCATGGATCTTACTCCAGACCAACAAGCACTTTGGGCTGATTTAAAAAATGCGGTCTCTCAGCAAAAGTTAGGTTTCCCAAAACTTGAAATTGTTGATGATATTAAAAATAAGAAAGGCGAGATCATTTCTGCATTTGGGCAGTACAAGGCAGAAAGTCACACAGTTGAGCTTAACAAACGACAAGACGAGCGTTTGCCGGAAGTGCTATTGCATGAGTTTGTTCATGCGGCAACACGTCAGGCAGTTAAAATTCACAAAGCAAAGGGGAAACGGGCGGGCGATGCAGCTTACAAAGATGATCCAATTACTGATAAAAGTAAAAAGATTTTCGACCGTTTAACTGCGATTGCAAATGAAGTTGAAAAGTCGTTTATTGGAGATGATTACGCTCAAGCCAAGAAAAATCTTGGGCTTCCCAAAGTAGCTGTTAATGAAGTTGAGCTTTTGGCACAAGGACTTAGCAATCCTAAGTTTCGAGAGTATTTGTCTGGAATTAAAGTTGCGGGGTCAAAAGCGCAGGCAGAGTTGCGAAGCAAAAATCTGCTTGATGCGTTTATGAATTGGATAAGAGACGCTCTTGGGTTAAGCAAGAGATCAATGACTGCGTTGCAAGAAGTCATTCAGATGTCTGACACGTTAATGCAAGAGGAGATTGATGGCGAATTAAAAAGTCCTGCAAAGCCAACAGCACCCGCATTGCCGCAAACTATATATAAATTTCGCGACCGAGACAGCAGTGTTGGTGAAGAAGGATTATACGAAAAACTCCAAAAAGAAGGCAAGATATATCGCGGGATGACCGAAGCAGAGTATGTAAAAACTGTGGCGGTCGATGGAATGATAAGAAGCAGGCAAGATTACTCCGTAAAAGGGGAAGGTACAAGTTTTTCTGAACGAATGCACGATGCGGAGTCGTATGTTAACACGGGACGGGACAATCCAAATAAAACTGGAAAACCTACCTATATCGTTGAGGCTTCGCGTGGTGACTTAAAAGAAACCAGAGATGGATACGTTAAATCCCAAGTTCCGATTAAAGCTGAAAGAGTTTGGAAAATTGATTCTCATTTAGGGGCTTTATTCGGCAAGCAAATTCCAGTCCCTCAACCTTCAGCTAAAAAGACATCTGCAAAGCCTAAAGCTCCGAAACTTACAAAAGCTCAGGAGGTTGCAAAAGCCATTGCAAATATTCCGATGTATCGTGGTTCAAAGTCAGGCGAACCAGAGCAACTTGCTGATGAATTTTCTTATTTTATATCAAACGAAATGTTTGCAAAAACTTACGGAGACGTTGCCGAATTTAATTTGCAACTTAAAAACCCAAAGATAGTTACAGATCAGGAATGGGGAGATTATGACACGCAGATGACTCGCGAATCTGAGTTGGGTCGGCAAACCGGCAAAGCATTGCAAGCCCTTAAAAACCAAGGCTTTGATTCCGCAGTTTCAATAAGAGAAACTCCGTCTGGTAAGATGTATGTTGTCGTCGCTCTTTCCGACACTGCAAAGTTAGGCAAGCCAGAGCCAGCGGAGCCAGCTAAGGCTGAAACGCCAAAAACTAATCGCGATGCGGTTATGCAAAAGATGGACACGTCCAAGTTCACTAAACCGTTGCGAGAATACATCGAAGAACAGAGTGACATATTTGAGGACGCAGATTTAATTGTTGACATTCTTGAACCAGTTGTAAGTGGAGAAATTGATGCTCCTAAAAGCTGGGTGAAGCAAATTCGTTTGCAATACATTGAGGCTGGAATCCTTACGCCAATTTCGGACGAGCAACTTAGGAAGACTATTGTTTCAAGTGGCAAAGGATACGATTTCCAGTTGGCAGGAATTAAATACCACTTCCCGCACAGCGGGGGAATTCAGGGCTGGTTGGATTCGGGCATTAACGCAAAGCCAAAACCCGCAGAAAAGCCAAAGAAAAAAAGCAAAGGCAAAAAAGCACCAGTGCCGGTCGTTGAGCCTGAATCTGAAACATTAGAATCGTCTTTGCCGAGTCGAAAACAGAAAAGCAAGGGAAAAAAACGAGTCAAGACGGACGAAGGCGGTGGAGCGACAGAGTTTTCAAGCAAGCCAGCAAAGGTTCCTGAAAGTGCAAAGAAACGCTCAGATTTGCCGAAAGGCTGGGCTTGGCCTGAAAACATTAACCCGTTTAGCGTAGAAGAACTTGTGGCATTTGTTAGGGAAATTTCTACAGACATAGACTTTAAAGTTCCAAAGTTAAGCAAAGCTTTAAAGTTTGCAACGCGAGGCGATTTTAACACTGTCAAAGGTAGGATTCGAATTAACAACAGGTTAGTCGGTGATCCCATGGCAATTTTAAAAACGTTGTCGCATGAAATCGGCCACCTTGCGGATTGGTTGCCAGACATGCCAAAAGGGTTGTCGAGAGGCAACATTTTTGGCAGGCTTGAAGCGTTGCGAAATTTTGGGAGAGATTATTCCGATTTAAGTTTGTCTGCCCGGCAGCAGTTAAGGAAAAAAGCAAAAAGAGAAGCCGTTAATAAGCATGGAGTTGACGTTGGAAAGAAAAAAATTGACAAAGAGTTTAAAGCTTTGCTTGAAAAGTCAGACATTCCAAGTGAAAACGACATCAGGAAAGAATTAATTTCTCTTACGAAATGGTGGAGAGGTGGTTATTCAAAGGCTCCTAAAAGTCATATTAAATACAGAGAAAGTTCAGAAGAACTTTACGCAGATGCGTTGTCAGTTTTATTAGTTGCACCTACTGAGTTAGAAACGCGCGCACCAAAGTTTTGGAAATTGTATTTTGAAAGCCTTGACAGTCGCCCTCGCGTTGCAGATGCCTATTTAGAGCTTGTTTTGTTGCTCGGTGGAGAAAGGCCGCAAATTGCAAAAGCTTCTGTGAAGCGACACAAGGGCATGTTCACGCGAACAAACGATGCCTTAAATGCAATTCGAAATGAGCAGCTTGAAAATCAAGATTGGAAACGCAATCTGGAAACTGGTTTTAGCTTGCTTTCGCAATATGCAATTGATAAAGGCGCTCCTGTTAAACGGATGGGCAAAAAAGGTTTGCGTGGGGGGGATCAATGGAAAAACATTGATAACAAAGTTAGAGAACACGCAAGATATGCCGTTGACGATCTTAACACCCAAGACACTCTAAATTACAAGTTTTTTAGGAATGTAAATGAGCAGGTGTTTGATCCATTGGTCGAGCAATTTCAAAATGCTGGTTACGAGGAAAACGCAAGAGCGAAGGCTAAAGAAGGTCTTGGTTTGTTAATGAAGTTTTATCGGGACAAATGGGGCAGGACAAAAAAGGTTCAAGATCCAGACCAGCCGCTTGACCCAGAAGCCACGATTGAAATTGAAATTCCAAACCCGCTTGGCCTTGTAGCCGCTGATGTGGACTCTCGCATTGAAGCATATAAGGACGAAATTGGAGAAGATCTTTACGATAGTGTCTTAAATGCAAAGCAGACTTTTAACGATTTAATTTTTGAAATTGCAGAGCAAGCATCAAAAGAAGGGATTTACAGCGAGGAACAGTTTGAAGAAAACATTGTTCCAAACAAAGACAATTACGCTGCCTATTGGGTTATTCATCATGCGTTAAACTTTCGCGACATTTCGCCGATGATAAATGAGCAAAACGGAACATGGAGTGACATTGTAAACCCGTTTGAAGCTACGATTGTTAAATACATGAATTTAAATCGTCTTCGGCTAAAAAACAAAGCCACGATGGCAACTCTTAAGCTTATGCAACAAACTCCAGAGTTTGCAACAGATATAAAAAAACTTGGTAGATTTGAAAGGCCAAGTCAAGCTAAGTTGCAAAAAGATGGAGTAGATATTATCTACACAATGCAGCAAGGAAAGGTTATTAGGTATTTAGTTCCTAGCAACATTGCTGCAACATTCAGGCGGCCAAACAATGACAAAATGCTTTCAATTATTGAAAGATTGTTAAACTCGGCGGTTTACAACACGTTTCATCCGTTATTTGTCACGTACTCAATGGCTTTTGCGCTTAAAAACCCAATTCGAGACATGAGGCGAACAATAGTAAACCTTGGAGCAACTGACAATATCGGCGTAATGAAGCTTATTCCTGCATACGCAAAGTCGCTTAGGGAGGCATGGGAATATTCTGGCGGTGAACAAAAACAAATGGTTACTGCAATGATTGAGTCGGGTGCAATGGACGTTCCGTTTACTCGCTCAAGGCCAATTGATATTGAAAATGAAACGGCTGCGTTAGATGAATTGTTTGTAAAAATGGGTTCATTAGACGAAAGTTCGCAAGACCAGCTTGGCAATTGGGTGACAACGTTTGCAACATTGCCAGCTTCAACAATTTTGGCAGGTGCAAGTTATGCCACAAGTGGCAGGTTTGGCAAAAAGCAGGCGACTTGGATTGAATCTAACAGGCAAAAATACGCACAATCAATTGATGACATAAAACATAGAGTTGGATTAGCTGCAACTTTAGAAGGAATTAAACGAGTGGGGGAGACAACTGAGGTTGCAATGAAGCTGGCTGGTTGGAAAGAATTAAAGAAAAAAGGTTTGTCTGATGCAGAAGCGGCGTACAAGGTAAAAAAGTTAGTTGGAACGCCGGATTATAAGCAGGCTGGATTTGCAACGCCGTGGACAAACTCAATTATGATGTATTCTAAGGTTCGTTGGAATGGACTTCAGGCTGACATGTCTGTTGCAGCAGACAAAGAAACAGCCGCCGGTTGGTGGTGGCGGCAGATGGTGAACTCGTTGTTGCCAACAACGTTAACTAAGACTATGGCTTACGGTGCAGTTGGTGCGTTTGATCCAATCGGAAAATTGTTTGGGTTTGGAGACGATGAGGACGAACTTACAATTAGTCAGTTTTTGAAGAAAAAATACGATTTTGTTTCGTCCTATTTTTTGCAAAATTACGATCCTTTGCCAATGGTTACCGTAAAGGGGGCAAAGGGTGTGGAGTATCTTGTCATGCTTACACTGCCAAAAGACGACACTGGAGCGTTGATTTCAAGGTTGTGGTGGTCAGCTACGGATGCTGCATTGATTGCTGCTGGAGGCACTCGCGATTCAAAAAACCTTGGCGATGTTTCAAGGGCAGTGCTTGGAGACATTTTTGACGCGGCAATTCCAGCCTTATCACCTACAATTGAAATAGCTGATTCATACTTGCATTATTTTCTTGAGGAAAGTCCTAAAAAAGATCCGTTTTTAGGCGGTAATATTGTTGATTCGACAAACCAAAAAATTGGCGGTTTAGACGCTCATTTAGATATGTTGGAATATACCGGCAACCAATTTGGGCAAGTTGGTGCTGTTGCAAACGCGGGAATGGATCTGGCGTTTGATAGAAACCAAGATCCTACTGAAGACAAATGGAAATATTTTTTATTCAAATCAGCAATGTCAGTTACAGGTGCTTCATCGTTTATACGTGTCACACGAAGCGGTCGAAAAGAAATTCAATACGGTCGTGACAGAGCAAAAGATAGAAAAGACGCTGAGTCGTTAAAACGCACTGGAGACTACTCAAAGAAGTTTCGTGGTGAAGCTGAATCAATTCGAAAAGACCTTAGAGACGGTATCGCAACGCCAGAACAAGTTAACGATTTGTACCGATATGATTTGTTTGAAAAAGGAATTGTCAACGTACAGCGGGAGGTGATGGATGATTTGCAGGAAAAAATTGACAGTCCAAATATTTTGCCAGCGGAAAAAAAAGCTTTAAAAGCGTCTGTGAATCAAATAAAAGATGCAATGAAAACAGTTGCTTTTGACCTTGACTTAGGGCTTCGCAACCCACCTGCAATACTTAAAGATGGATTGGACAATAGAAAGGGTGAAATTGTTAAAAAAGCTCTTACATTTTTTAGGCCACAGCTAGGCAGAAATGTCCAACAAACAAATGCAAAACGAAAAGCTGAACACGATTTAATGCGTCAGGATGCAATTCAACAAATGTTTCTTTTTATGCCAAAAAAAGAAGAAGCATGGGATACATACAAAACTCGAATTAAAAACCTTGGCTACAAAGATGATTTGGGTCGTTCGATGCGCGACGACAGTTACTTTCTTAAAAAAGAGCAAAGGCAAAAGGCAAGATTTTTAATAAGCATTTACGCAAACAAAGCTAATAAATAGATGGTTTGACGAGTTACACGTTTATGGTAAACTTGTTGCATGAATATTAAAGACGTAAGCTTGTACGATTTATTTGCAAAAAACATTAAAAATCGCCGACAGGAACTTGGGTTAACACAGACAAAGCTGGCCGAAAGGATGCAAACTTCGGCTGGGTTTGTCTGTGATTACGAAAAAGGTCGCAGAAATCCAACGCTGCTTACGGTTGAAAGGTTTTGCAACGCACTTGAATGCACAGCCGCTTTTCTTTTGGTTGCTGCTAGCGACGAAACAGGTTAGGGTTGACTCTATACAGGTTTTGTGTAAACTGCTGCGGTTGGGAGTGGCGGGCTAGTGGCCGCTGGGTTGTTTCCCATCTTAGTACCTTAAGGAGATGGACATGCTTGTTTTAAGACGCAAGATCGGCGAAAGCGTTACTTTGTCAGATAATTCTGGGTTGAGCGTGGAATTTAAAATTCTTCGATCCAAAGGCAATTCTGTTACGGTTGGAATAGAAGCTCCTAAAAGCTTGTCTGTAAAACGCAGCGAGCTTGCAGACATTCCTATGAAGAATTTTATTGTTCCGCTTGTTCGAGCAGCAGAAGGCAGTAGTAATGCCTAAGCAAAAGCTTACTCACAGCAGAATGCAATCTTTTAAGCTTTGCAGAAAAAAGCATTATTGGGCGTATGAGCTTGGGTTTCGCAAGACGGTAGATGCCAAAGCGTTAAGGATGGGCAGTGCGGGTCACGAAGGCTTGGACGTTTATAAAAAGACAGGTTCTTTGGAGCAAGCGATTCACGCAGTTGAGGCTATGTACGCAATATGCCCAGATCAAATCGACGAGCTTGATTGGGCTTACGAAAAGGAAACCGTTGAGGTTCTTGTGGCTGGCTGGGTCTGGCGTTGGTCAGAATTTCCCCTGACTATTATTGAATCCGAGCAAGCTTTTAGCATTCCTTTGCTTAACCCTAGTTCAGGCGAACCCAGCCGTCTGTTTGAGCTTGCGGGCAAAATTGACGGGATTATTGAAGTTGAGGGGCAGAATTACATTCTTGAGCATAAGTTTATTGGAGATGACATATCAGATGATTCTGATTATTGGCGGCGTTTGCAAATAGACACGCAAATTACCATTTATACCTATGCTGCCAGAATGCTAGGATACAATCCTGTTGGCGTTCTTTATGACGTTATACGAAAGCCAAGCATCAAGCCTTCAAATGTGCCTATTCTTGATGACGATGGATTCAAGGTAGTGCTTGACGAGGCCGGAGAGCGTGTTTTAACGGCTCAAGGCAAGCCAAGGCAGTCAGCGGACAGGTCAAAGGGTTTCGTGCTTCAGAGTCGGCGTATGACCGTTGAGGAATGGAGCCAGAAGCTTCAATGTGACGTTGAGCTTAGGCCGGAGTGGTATTTTGCAAAGAAGTACATTGCTCGGCTTGACGACGATCTTGAGGAGATGTTGAAGGAAAATTGGGAGATTCAGGCAACTATTGAGGATGCCCAAAAGAACGGATCTCATTACAAAACAGTAAACCTTGGAAGCTGCTCCTATTGCAGTTATTTTGGTTTGTGTACTAGTAAGTTTGATTTTGAGAAGCGAGTTCCAGATGGTTTTGAACGTCTCGTTGACGTTAATCCAGAGCTTGCGTAATTTTAAGGACGGAGAATATGTCAGTACCCACAAAGAAGTTTGAAAAACGAAGAACAGAGCCAGCAAGGGCGGCAGTGCAGCCTGCAAAGAAAACCGCTGTGACTGGTTTAAATTTGGTTGCAGGAGTTGTTGCAAACCAAGGCGAGCGAATTGGAATCTACGGAAGCGGAGGCATTGGCAAAACAGAGCTTGTTGCTTCGCTCGAAAAAGTTGGAATTAAAACTTTGTTTATTGATTTAGACGAAGGAACACTTGGCTTGGAGGTGAGCAGGGTAGCTGACGATCAAGGAAACCTGATTGGCAGCTTTGAGGCTGTCATGAGCGTTCTTAAAAATCAAGAAATCATTGACCAGTTTGACTGTGTCGTTATTGATACTTTTACAAAGATGGAAGAATTGATCGCAAGGCACGTAATTGACACTGTTCCTCACGAAAAAGGAAAACCGATTAGAAGCCTTGAGGATTATGGTTTTGGAAAAGGTCTGGTACATGTTTTTGAAGCAGGTCTAAGGGTCTTGGGGCAGCTTGATGCCATTGCAAGGCAGGGAAAGCACGTTGTTTTGATTTGCCACCAAACAGCCGAGAAGGTTCCAAGTGCTGAATCGGATGATTATCTTGAGTATCAGCCGCGTTTGCAGTCCCCTTCGAAAACGGCAAAGCTTCGTGAACGAGTTTTTGAATGGTGCAATCATTTTTTTAGAATTGACCATGATCGTTTTGTTGAGGACGGGAAAGCCGAAAAGGGCAACAGTCGATCAATCCACACTGTTCGCAGCACAACTGCTTGGGCAAAACACAGAACGCTAGGCAGTGGTCGGGAAATCCCAGATCGCATAAATTACGACAAAGGTTCCTACGAACTTTGGGAGATTATGTTTGGAGGGCAGAAGTAATGAAGCCTGAAGAACACGACACCGACAAGGATTCTAAAAGCTTTTTTGATCAAGATTGTTTTCAGCCTACGCTTGATAGCGAGGAAGTTTACGCTAGTTCAAAGGCTGATTTGAAGCGTCACTACGAAGAAATTATGATGAACATTGAATCATCAGATGATTGCGTAAACTTTTCAAATACTACTGTTTTGATTGCAAGTGATTTTTTAGCAGATTTGGAAAGTTGGAAAAAAGAAGGGGATGAAGTTTCAGACGAAAGCTTTGCCCTTGTTCGCTTAACACTAAAGCTTGCCGTAAAAGTTGGAGTGAATACTATTTGCTCTTGGGTATCTGCAAGAGATTTAGAACTATTGGAAGAGGAATCGGAATTGTCCGATTAGTTTTGTCTTTGCTTGGCTATCCGCATGGAAGATTGGAAAGTCGCCAATGGACGCTGGCGAGGTCAGGCAATTTTTTTAATGTTTTGAGATGGAGAATTTAGTGATGACGAAAGAAGAAAGATTACCACTGACAGAAGTTGGCAAATATCGTGGAAGCGTTGTTGACTACGAGCTAAAAGAATTTGACAGCGGATCAGTGCTTGTCAAATTGTACATTGAAGTTGAGGACATGTGGGCGGGTGACGATTGGTTGGATATAAAAAAAGATGGCTGGGACTTTGTTGGCGACGTTTGGGTCGTTGGCAAAAAAGGGCTTCACAAATCGTCTTGTGAAAATTTAATTAATCACGCTGGATGGTCAGGCTCGTTTGCGTCAATAACAGATCGCACATGGCATCCCACGCCGATTGCTTTTGAAACAGAGATGAACGTTCAATATGGCTTGCAGCTTCGATATTTAAACAGCTACCACGGCGGCGGTGACAAGACTAGAACGGTTTCTGGCAAAAGCCTCGACAACAAGCTTGGCGGGCAGCTTAGAAGCCTCGCCGCAAATGCGGAGCTTGCAAAATCCAAGCCAAGCAGGATCTTTGAAAAGCCTCCTGAAGACACGGCTAAAGTTGACGAAAATATTCCATTTTAAGGAAACATGATGTCAAACGAAAATTTAGATCCTGTTAGCTTATCCGAGTCGCAGGAGCTTAACGAATATCTTGTTAAATATCATCACCCGATAGGCGACAACCGACCTCAGGCCAACTCAAGAGGCTTGCAAGAGCTTGAATTGGCCTTTTTAGAGTTGTCGTTGCGGGTGCAACATCTTGAGGAGAAGTTTCGTGGCAAAACAAATTGTTCAGGCTGAGGATGTGGCCGATGTGTTTGATGCTCATGTGAAATATCATCCGCGTGAAAAGCTGACAAAAAAGAAACGCGATTTAATTAGGAATCGCTTGCGAGATGGCTATTCAGTGGATGATCTTTGCATGGCTATTTTGGGCATCCATAACACGCCTCACAATCTTGGTGACAATGATCGCAAGACAAAATATCTTGGATTGCATGTGTCCATGAGATCCGAGAATGTTGATCGGTTTATTGAAACTGGTGAAGAACTATTTGAAAAAAGAGAGGAAGAGATGAAAGTAAAACAGCGTCGGCAGGCTGCAATGCAGTTGCAACGCAAAGCTGCTCCTAAGCTTACGATGGAGCAGCGGGAACGCGAGGCGGCAGAGTTTAGAGAGATGGTTAAGCGGGAGCTTGGAAAATGACTGAGTTGTTCGACAAGTGGTCGCAAAACGATCCAAAAAAACTGGCTCGCAAGACTGACCCTGGAACAAGCCACATTGCAGCCGTTAACGTCTCACAGGGAGGCAAGTTGAGCGCACAGCGAAGAGCTATGCTTAAGTGCGTTATTGAAAATCCTGATTTGACGGCGGCTGAAATGGAACTGTTAGACGGAGTTGGTCGTGGAGTCCCTTCTCGCAGGCTGATTGAGCTTGTAAGGGCGGGGCTAATCGAAGTAAGCGGCAAACGCCCAAGCAAGACGAATGGAAACGTCATGCAGACTTATCGCGTTGTGAAGGGCGTAACTATTTAGTAAATGCGGCAATTGCGGCTAAGGAAGGCCGCATCGTTGCAATGCAGTTTTAACTTAGGTCAAAAGTTAGGAATTGAGAATGGGTCAACTGAATGCAAATTTGCCGTACACCGCTAGTCTGATTCGGAAAGAATTTACTGGCTTAAGAGTTGATGTACGCGGGTACATGTTTGGCGTAAAAAGCATGATAAACAGACCGCTGCATTTTCATTTTCAAAGTTGTCGCGGAGCAATCTTCTGGAACATGCCAATTAGTGCGTTTGCTCACGAGCGTTGGTATGACCGTCTTGATTCTGACGAACAAAAACGACTTAGCATGTTGCAAAGTTGGGATTGTCAGTCGAACGACATCGCTGTCACTACTTTTGCTTTTTTGCAAAATCGCCGCGTAGATGTGTTTTGTCGGGACAAGAAATGGCGAAGTGGTCATTACATTACAACGATTGACGATTACGAGGGAGATTTAAATCAACTTAATGTAGGGTACTCTAACGATCAGGATAGCAAGTGTTATCATTTTATTGCGCTGGAAGATGGCAATTTTTGCGTGCAACCCAACAATTTGCTTCGGTGGCACAACGCAGACTTTATAATTCCTTACGACAAAGACAATCCACCAAAAGTAAACGTCTACGACAAGCCTTTGTCCTCAGAAGATATTGATCGGACTTATGGCAACAGTGCCTATTACTTTTACGGCGACGAGGCAGAGGACGTTTCCAAATGACTCCGACTCAAAGAACTCTTAAGCGATTTCGAGCGGCTGGTTACACCTGCGAGGTTGTCGAGCGGTGGTGTCAGTTTTCAAAGCGACGAAAAGACCTTTTTGGGTTCATTGACATAGTCGCAATAAAAGAACATCGCATAGTTGCAATTCAAGCGACCAGCGGAGGGAACACTTCAAGTCGAGTGGCTAAGATAAATTGCGAACCAAAGGCTCAAGATTGGCTTGATGCTGGCGGGATTATCCTAGTCGTCGGATGGCGACCTCTCGTTGCATATAAAAAGGACGGTTCAAAAGCGAAACGTCCCGTGTGGAAACCAAAAGTTATTCGAGTTCGCGAAATTACTTTACCAGACCCTCCCTAAGCAGAATCCTTTTTATCTGCTGGTGATGCCACTTGCCGCCCGTCCGAGTGGGTATCTTTTCCCCTTCAAGCCACTTCGCAATTTGGCGATAACTGTCGCCCTCTTTCCATCGCTGTTTGATGGTGTCGATAGTAGCAATTTCGTCGTAATTTTTGATCGTGGCAAAACGGTCGTTCGGGTCTTTTTGATAACCGTAAGGTCGGTCGCCGTAGTAAACGTGTGGTTTATTGCTCATGGTCTACCCTATCTGAAATTTCATCAAAAGTGTCGTAATCGGCAACGTCGTATGGTTTCAGCAGTGTTTTTACCCTCATTCCGTCCGGCAATTGCACCGACGCAGTGTCATCAGAGTGACGTAAAGCTTCAGGGTAATCGCGGCAAAACTCATCAGCGTCAGATGGCGTTGTAAAATAGATTTTCAAATAAATGCTCATTTTAGCTCCATTTTTAGTAAAAAACGGGTTGCGCCCTACCGCCTCTCGCTCATTTCGTGAGGCTTGGCAGGGCAACAACCCAATGAAATCGCAGCATCAGTTTGCTGTCGGTTTTAATTGGCTGGAAACATCAATGTTGATTGGAAGAACCGACCGATCCGAATTGTACCGGACGTTGACCGTTGAAATGTTTCCTCGCTTGCAATCTTCCAGATTGAGATATTGGCCAGTCACCGCATCTTGAAAATCCTTGTTGCTTTCCCAGTCCGCAATAATTGATTTTCGATTTTTATAAGTTCGACCATACGCGCCGCGAATTGTTGGAGTTCCATTAAACATTGTTTTTACCTCTTTGTTAATTTGTTTTTAATACGTTAGTTCAAAATGTTAAAGCGTTTGAATTCTTTAAAGTTTAGGCAACCCTCGCACACGCGATAGGCTCCGTCTTCAAATTCCGCCCGCTCGTCGCCGTAAACATCGGCGGGCGTAATGTCTTCATCTAAATTAATAGGATCGTTGCAGCGGTCGCAGCACAACGCTGCACACTCAACGCAAAGGAATCCCCCGTCCGTTGGCACTCGATTAACGAATCGACCCGACCCAAAAGAAGTGTCTTGATCGCATTCTACGCAGCGACTTGGAAGCCATTCTGAGTCCACTGAGTCCAAATTAAAAGATTTCATCGCTTTACTCCCTTGCCAAATATGGTGTCCTCGCAATACGCGTCAAGTTGATCCCAGACACGTTGTTTAGAACCTTTGAAACCAAACTCATCTTTTACGATTGCATACGCTGAGCGACCCCGGCGAGTCATCCCGGCGATTTCCATTTTGAGCGATGCTTTTAACGCCAAGATGCGAGCGTAATCAGTGTTTTCAATTAACATAATCTTCCTTTCAAAATTGTTTTTAAAAATTAACTATACTTCTTCCACACAATGTAATTATCATTGTGAACTTTAAACGCATGGGCGAGAATTTCGCGGCGAATTGGTTTGGGCAACCCTCGCCAAGATTCTCGCAAGCGATGCCTAATTTCGCGAGCCACGAACAGCATTGACTCGCCGCAGTGCAGTCGGTCTACCAGCGACCCAACGAAATAGAGATCTCCTTTTGTAAGTTGAGAATCTTTAATCATGACATCTCCAATCCGCAGCCGCAGCAACTAAGAACGAAAATTAAAAACAGTGCGAAAATTGCAATAACTACCGTCCTATCTTTGTCCTTGCTCTTATTCATTGTTACTATCCTTTCCAAAAAACAACAAAAAGACATCCATTGAAATGACCGCAAACGACACAATCAATGCGATCCAAACAAATACTTTAAACACAGCAATCCTTTCATAAAAAGTAACCAACTAAGCGCTGGCAAATGACAGCGCTTGCTTGGTTGCTTTCCGCTAACCCTTGTCTCCGAATCCCCAAACAACATCTGCCCAATTGATTACCAGATCGTCAAGAACAGCGATTGCGTTTTCTAACTTGAGGGCAGCGATCTCGCTTTCCAAATTCTTTTCATGCTTCTCTACTTCTTTCAGGCAAGCATCTTCCCCGTAAGCATCTTTGAGCCTGTCCCAGACCTCCGCTTGGGTCAATGGCCTGCCGCGTACGATTTCGCACTCGCCCCACTCGTAATCGCTGGGAATGAGAGTGCCGGTAAGATATTGTTTAACCGCTGTTTTAATACTCATAATTTTCCTTTTCGTGAGGAATTTCAAATTGCCGTATAACGTCACTCGTGCTGAATTTTCCATTTTGCAAATACGCCATTCTCACGTATCTGAGAGATCCAGAATTTTTGAACCATCGCTTAATTGCTTCCGCTGGTTTTTCGTTTTCAAAATCGGGATCTTCAAAATTTCCCTGTTCATCAATTTTGTGAACTTGCAAACCCCACTCGCTCATAATGTCAGCCGCTTCCGTTGTTTTAGCGACATAGATTTTATGCTCACTTGCACAAACTCCGCACGCGTCAAACAGCGCGGCATCAATCCTTCGCAGGTGTCTTGGTGTGAAAATACTCATTAGTCTACCTTTCATGGCCAGTGTTTTAAGCAGTCCTCGCATAAGTCCTCAAAGTAATTTAATAACGTCTCGTATTCGTTCGGAGTGCGTCGCATTGATATATTCAAGTCGAGCGTCTGAACGACCTCGTATTCAAAAAACAATATTTTTTCAAATTCGGATTTCCATTTTTTCGCAATCTCCAACGTGACAAAATCCAAAATTTTGGTTTTCAATTCTTCCATTACTTCGCCCCCTTCAAAGCAACTAGCGCCCGCTGTGCGTCGCTTCCGGCTGGCTGTATTCCATGAATCAACAAGGCGAATTTCTGCCCGCCAGTCGCAGCGTGAGAATCGTCGTGGTCTATCTCTAACCCCTTGGCCTCTGCCTCGGCTTCTGAATAAACTACCACCGCTTCCGGCGTTTCTGGCGTGATAAGGTGATCATCCTTCCCGCCTCGGCTCGCCGTTATTTTTAAGTTATCGGGTAGGCTCCCCACCTCGGATTTGTACCGCTCAACAAATCGCAGCGCCTTAGTGTAACAATAAAATCTCATGGCGGGATTTTGGCGGGCGATGATCACCCACGCTTTGAAGTATTTGAAGTTGAAGAAATCGCCGCTTGAGTGAATTCTAATTAATCCGGCGAACGGCATGGATTCACCCAACACCCGCGCCACGTGTTCGGCAGTGGTCGAACGGTCGCGGCAAAGATCCCGCAACGTCTCCCAGTTTCGTTTGCGCTTGTTGTAGACATTTAATAACCGCGCTTCTTGGCTTGCAGCGTAGCAACGAAATTGAGTGAATCGACCGTCAACTACCTTCCTGCCTGTTTCAGTCTCAACCGCACGGCTGCGGCAATCCTTCGCAAACGGGCAGGAATGACCCGCCAGTAGATCAAACGAGTAAATCGAGGACACTTTGCCGCGCGTCCATTGTCGCAATTCTTCCACGTCGGCGAGCTTCTTGAGCTTCTGGTTGGCGGCGCTAAATTCTACCCGCTCTAGCTGGCGGGTGTTTCTTTTAATCATCATGAGGCTCCATCTCAAAGAATACTAGTAACAACTAACGGGCTTGGGCTGCGACGCTCGCAGCCCTCGCCGGTTGACTGTCAGTTATCCCAACGGCGAAGCGTCGAGCCGCAGACATCGCAGCTTATAGGCTCGCCCATTTGATAATGATCCTCGTAACAGGGAGCGACCCCGACCTCCGGCAATTCGTCACCCTTGGGGTCGCCGTTGTAAGGCTCCAAAACGGTGAATGCGTGTTCTGGGTCTTGGTTACAGGTGCGGCACAGATCGAAGGTGCTGGAGCCGCTCCCGTCCCGCTCGCCTTCCAACCGATACCATTCATCAACCGCTTCGCCGTCATTCGCTACTCTTGGCATTAGTTGCCCCCTTTCGTGATCTCGTTTGAATCCGACCGCTGGCGGCTTAAACCATAACGCGAGGTCTTTGGACGCGTCCACGTTAGATGTTCGCCGGTTATGTCGTTAGCGATCAATTCGGCTTCCCAAGTTCCCGAAGCATTGACGGAAGCAACAAACCAAGTCAATGCCCCTTGGATTCCGATCAATAGCCAACGGTCGGAATCTGGGACGCGCCGAAGCGAGTAACGCAAGCGGGTAACGGGTGGACGTAGTGAGGGTGACGTGATCATCATGAGACTCCATCTCAAAAAAAGGTTAACGGGTTAACTCAATCCTAAAGCTTACTTCTTGCACGGGCTGACTCGCCCATACGTCGGGTGATTTGCTTTCGATCACCACCCGCTGTTTTGCCTGCTCGGTTGACCGGCATCCGCACAACATCAAAGCCGAAAGAATGACGGCCAAAGCGGTTACCGATACAAGCGAACTAGTTGATTGATCCTGCATAATATCCTCCAAAGGTTGAAGGCATTTCTGGCAGTGTGCCAGCCGTGCCATTACATGTTATCGGCTGGTGTCGTAAGTTTCAATACTATTTTCAATAATATATCAGTGATTAGGTGGCACAGTATTGTGGCACAGCACCCCCGCCCGTTATCGTCAATGCCAAGCTTGCTTGAGCGATGGTCGATAACGGGCGGGGGGGTGTCAAATCGCCCGATTCGGGGCAAATCAGCCGCACGCCCTACCCCCTTAGGCTCCGCAGATCCCGCTCAACCGCAGCAACGCCCGACAAAATCGGGCTTATGCTTAATCGGATATCCCAGGCGTTTGTCCTGGCTAACGAAAGTTTTCGACACCCTGCGAAAGATTTGCAAACTTTCCCGAATTGCCAAATGTTAAGAATCGGACACGGGGTAGACGGATGTCCAGTGTTCACCCGTCCACCAGTGAACAGGCGAACAGCACCACCCCAAAACCGAAACCCGCCGGAGCAGTGTGCCAAATGTCCGCAGGGATGGGAGGTGAGCAGAGCGACCCTAGCCCGCTCGCTCCCAGACACCCCAGCCGCCCGCCTGCCTAACGTTCTGGCTGCGTTGGTTGGGTGGTGGGGTGTCCAGCGATCGGGCGACACGACGCAAGGTGGGCGATTGGGTGGGGTCAAAAGCGAACCCCCCGAAATCTTGACCACGACCCCCCGCCGTCTCGGCATAACTCTATATATAGCCCTATCACACCAGATACCAAAAACGGGTGTTAAGTTGGGTAAGCCGTACATATTGACCGACAAAGTAGGAGTCCCGTAAAAAAATTTGCAAAAAAAAATTCTATTAGACTAGAATGTCACGCGGAGCTATTTTTCAGTCTGAGGGCATCTCTATGAGGGTACTCGTAATAGGCGACACTCACGCTCCTTGCATGGATGTGAGGTACATTAAGTTTCTGGCTGATTTACATGATCAGTGGAGTATTGACAAAATTGTGATGATTGGGGATTTGGTAGACAATGCGGCTATTTCTTACCACCCAAAATCCCCTAGTTTGCGGGATAGTGAGCGAGAGTTTGCTTTGGCTATGGAGCAGGTTCAGATGCTGTACAAGCTGTTTCCTACTAAGGTTGATTGGCTTATTGGCAACCATGACGCATTGACAGAGCGGCATATGGACGACTGTGGGCTACCTAGATCGTCTTTAAAGGATTACACGGAGTTGTGGCAGATTCCTAAATGGGTGGCTCATCCGAGGTTTACAGACCTAACGTTAGACGGGGTGATTTACAGGCATGGAGACAAGGGTAAGGGTGGATCGTTTCCTGCTTTGAGTAATGCTCAGTCGGAGTTTGCCAGTGTTGTGCAGGGGCATTACCATGCAGTAGGTGGAGTCATGTATGGGGCTAACAACAGGGCTAAGTATTTTGGTGGTCAGACGGGTTGTGGGATTAACATATCAGCAGCCGCCTTTGACTACGGCAAAAAGTTCTCAAAAAGGCCAGTGTTGGGAGCTATGGTGGTAATTGACGGAAATCCGTACTTTGAACCTATGAGTCTGTAATGCAAGCAATTCTTGGTAATAATGAAAAATGGACAATTGAGTTTGTTCAAAAATCTGACATACCTAAGAAGACATGGGGTGATTGCAACAACAAAACTAAGGTTATTCGTGTTAGAACAGATTTGTGTGATTTAAATGTTTTGGATACGTTTTTGCATGAAATGTTGCATGCCAGTAATTACGTGTGTTTTAGTGAAGAATTTGTAGAACAAACAGCTACTCAGATGGCAAAAGCCCTGTTAGAAAGTGGTCTTATCCAGATAGTTCGAGAGTAGCAAAGGAAAACAGAAAATGTCTGAAGAAGAAAAAGATCATGGGTATGAAACAAACCATGAATTTTTAAATGCAGTAGTCGAAGATTACATTGACTGGGACGATTGGGATATTGACCAAGAAAGTGGAGAAATAGTCAAGCCTTACAAGACTATGGCAATGCCACAGTATGACAGTGCTTTAATTGGCTACTCGGTTTCAGACAAAGGTGGAATACAAGCTGTTTATTCTATGGAAGCGATTATTGAATGTCTTTGCGACGACATGACCGAAGAAGATGCTCTTGAATATTTTTATTTTAATATAGCTGGTTCATACCTTGAAAATTCTTCAGAAAGCAACGACAAAGACGACGATTCCGAAAACCAAAGACCTATTATGCCTTTAATCCTTCACACATTTTCAAGGGAGTTTTAGATGGAGATTTATCTCGGAAAAACAGTGATTTACAAGCCTGCTGGAGGCATGCAATATCGCAACATGGATCTGGTAGCTATCGTTACCCGCGTTTATGAAAACGGTCGTGTCAACTTGGCTATATTCGACCCTACCGGCAATATTATGCAAAACCCTCCAACTAACATTTCTGTTGATTTGTTAAGCGAGGTTGATTCAGAGCCTGTTTGTCAAAATTTATGCCACCCTATGCAACCAGAAAACCCTTTGCAAATACCAAAATTAAATGCTGACACGCCAACGGCAGTTATTCCCAATATACCTTTTGACAAATCAGAGTTACCGGCTGGAGCGAGAATGGTTGAGCATCGACCTGCGACTCCAGAAGAAATTGAAGCTGCGAAAGCAGGGATTGGAGTATCTAACGTGAAAAGTCCTAAAAAACCCGTAAAGAAGCCTGTTAAGAAGCCTAAAAGCCCTCGCAGACCTAAATCGGGGTATTAATGACTTCTGAATCTAAAGAAAAAAAAGCTGATGTTCGGGCAGCTATTGAATGGGCTTGGTTGAATTACGACGAATGTATAATTCGCGATGATCGCAATCTTTCGGTTGCTATTGATTTTGACAAGGCAACTAACGATCCTCCTGAGGGCGGCAAGCAGTTTCTTGACTTGGCTTTTACAAACAAAGTCGCTTTTTACAAGGATTTTGTAATGAAAGCACTAGGAACGGATATGGACGATGAAGACGAGATTGTCGTTAAAGAACGCAAATCTATTAAAGAATTGACTGATCTTTTAAGTCAATATCAGGAAAAAAGCGCATAAAAATACCGCATCGGGCTGTGCTTGCAGTCGAAAGGATTAAACTGAACCGATGCGGCAGAGAAACCGAAGTTTAATGTTTAATAAAAACTTTGCAAGTCAAATGTCCGTTTTTTTGTCCGTTTTTTTAGTTGACAGAGTTCTGTTCGTTTGGTTAAAATAGCCTGCTTACCAACTGTACCCTAGTTGATAAAGAAAGACGTTTGACGCTCTCTCTGCTAGTGAAGGGTACTCACTAGAGCCACCGGAGAGGTCGTCAAACGTCTTTTTTTGTGGCTTATTCTGATTGTTCTCAGTTGCCCAAACCAAATCCAAGGACATTCACGTAGCGTATCCGGCTCCAGTGGAAGGCATCGCGACCATCCCGTACCCAAAGAACTACGAAAAGCACCAACACCGAACAGGGGTCACGCCCGTTGGCTTTGCAAGGTTGCATTTATTAGATAATGGAAATGCAGCGTCCCTTGGTGTAGCTTTTAGCTACACTCTCTCTTTAGGAGTCCTATGTTTTGATTTTGACGGTTGTCGGTTGTTTGAGTTGAAAATTTACATTTTTAATATACAATCCGAAATAAACCCAACTGTTTGGTCAGGAACTTATAATGATTCGTTTTTTTGCAATTGCCGTTTTATCCTTGTCATTAACAGCCGGATGTCAAAGTAATCTGGAAAACAAAGACGATATAGCGGAAACCGTGCTGCAATTTGATGGTTTATCTCAAAACTGTTTTGACACCTCAGTCCGAATTCGAAGTAGAAATTCAATAGGGTCAGCATCGGCAATTAGGTATTTAAATTGCGAAGATTCAATCGTAAATGAGGTGCAAAGCCCTCTTGAAGCAACACACGTAGAATTTGAAACAAACAGGCATGTAGCTGGTGATCGAGGTGATCGCCATGTGATAGACGTTTGGTACGAAGGAAAATTAGTTTCAAGCGTTCATTGCAAAACCGATGATTCTTGGTTTAAGTCTGGTGTTTCTAAAGACATTGCTACAATAGTTGTTTCGTTAGAAACTTTAGGCGGTGCAATTCCGGTTGTTCCAGCGGCTCCATACGGCGAAGCTGATATAAAAAACGGTGAAAAGATATTTACTGTTGGTTGTTCAGATGGCCGCGTTCCTCGTGCTAGATGCGGAAACGTATTGCAAGTTTTAAACGGCTTGATTTATTATTTGCCTCAATCAATAAGCGGCGACAGCGGGTCTGCCGTTTTTAAATACTCAAGTAAACGAGACGCTTGGGAAGTAATTGGTCGAACTGCATGGGCAATGCAAGTGGATGGTAGATGGATCGGATTGGCAATGACTTCCGACCGCATTTCCGACATTCGGGCTGGTCGAGTTTCGGCTGGAAGTTTTAAGTTGCCCGAAGGTGCTGTTTGCCTTTCGACAATTTGCAATGATTTGCCGGAAGGAGCCGTAACGTGTGATGAATTAAGACACGTTGCATTGCATCAGGAATCTGATCTTCCTAAGCGTCTCGACGTAAGTAATCAGCGAAGATGGAGATTTCCAATTCGCGGAGAAGATATTAGAGAAAAGCCTAATCGACCATTTAAAGATAGAGAATGGACAATTATTAGTGGAATTACTGACTTTATAAGGTCTTTAATAAAGTTTGCTTTTTGGGTAGCCATAATAACAATCATTGCAGCGGCGTGGATTGCACCTACGATTTTGTCACCTTTAAAATACGACTGGCCGATTCAGTTTGTTAAATATGTTCTTGGTTTGATTAGGAAGAAAAAATGAAGTTTAAGTTATTGTTTGCATTAGTTGGGGTGTCAGCTTTATTGGCTGTTTCGTGCGTCGGTGATGATTCAGCAGAATCTGCACTAGGAATGCAAGAACCAATTGAGGTTCCGTCCTTAATTAAATCGAAAGCTGGTCAAATTTCTTGCATGCCGTGTGTTCGCGGTGCTGTTCGTCGAGTTATTGAAAGTCCTGTAGTAAATCGAGTGGTTGGCGATAGAGAGATCCAACGAAAACCTGTTCGACGCATGCTTCGACGGCTGCTCCGACGATAATTAAAAATGAGTAAAAAGAAAAATCCATATTACGCTATGATCCCTAAGGATATTCAAGGGAATTTAGCGTGGCGAGCCAAATGGCGAACTGACGCAATGAAGGACAAAGGACTTCAGCGTGATTTTCGCCAAATGGCAATGGATGATGTTCTTTTCTTTTTTGGTGCTATGTGCTGGGCGTTTGAGCCTCGTTCGGCAATTAAGATTTTGCCGTTCATACCATGGAAACACCAAGAAGAAGTAATGGTTGGGATGGACGAGTCGGTTGATAACGCTGAAAAGCTTTATGAAACTACGCAAACATGCCTTGACGTTGTTCTTGATAAAAGCCGTGGTCAAGGTGCTACTTGGATGTATTTGATGATTTGCTTGCGTCGCTGGCTTAGAGACGACATGTTTTCGGCTGGCCTTGTTACAAGAACGGAACGTCTTGTAGATTCGGATCGCGATCCTGATACGTTGATGTGGAAAATTATTTGGGCAATGAAATTGCTTCCAGCTTGGATGATGCCGGAAGGGTTTATTTGGTCAAAACATCGAAACGTAACTGAACACTCGTTGCTTAACCCTCAAAACGGAGCTTCTATTGTTGGTTATGCTGCAACTGGAGATGTTGCTCGTGGTGGTCGTAAAACTCTGTTTTGCATCGACGAGATTGGCGGTAAAGAATTTATCACCGGCGGCAAAGACATTGAGGTTATGAACTCAACGCAACACGTAGCTAATTGTCGGTTTCTTGTTTCAACGTTTGGTGGAGACTCTGGGGCATTTTACGATGCAGCACAAGACGCAAAAAACGGAAACAGCGATGCTGTTTATTTAGTGTTGGATTGGAAAGATAATCCAATCCAAAATAGAAAACAATACATTTTAAAGCATGGCACAATTAGAGATGTAAATGCAAAAAAATATGGCGGCAAACTTACCGATAAAGAAAAAGCTTTAATAAAAAAACAACACGTAAAACTGGCTCGGCGAGGATATAAGTGTACCGACGTAATAAGAAACACTTGGTACAACCATCAATGTTTGCGACCTGGAGCTACTCCAAGGGGTGTTGCTCAAGAACTTGATAGGAATCCTAAAGGTGCAGTTTCTAAAGTTATTAGCTCTGAAATAATTAACAAAGCAAAAGCTGATTCTGCTAGACCACCAGATATAAAAGGTCGTTTGCTAGTAGACATGGAAACTGGTCAGCCAGTCGAACCTTATTTTGTTGAAGACGAAGGCGGTGAACTTTCTCTTTGGTTTAAACCTGACTTAAACGGAAAACCTCCGTTTGGAGTTCATTCAGTAGGAATTGATATTGGAGGTGGAACTGGAGGCAGCTACACGGCTAACTCGGTTTGTTGCGTTATTAATAAGATGACTGGTGAGCAAGTTGCTGAATGGTCTAGCAACCTTGCTGAACCAAGAAAGTTTGGAATTATTTCAGTTGCATTGTGTCGATGGTTTAATGATGCAGTTATGATTCCAGAAGCCAACTTTGGAGGTGGATTTTTAAAGGTAGTTGAAGACGAATTGTGTTATCCAAAATTGTGGCAAAGAGAAACTTCGGTTTATGGTCTTAAGAAACTGACCAAAAAAACTGGATTCTGGATGACCAATGATGACACAAAGCTTGCTTTGTTTGAGGGAATGGTTGCTGCAATTGCAATGGGGACTTTTATTCCAAGATCCGAGGAGCTTTTGGAAGAATGCGGTCAATATGAATGGAAAAACGGAAAAATTGTTCATGTTGGTTCAAGAAAAAGCGAAGACGAAGGTGCAAAAGGCAAGTCGCACTCTGACAGGGTGATAGCGGCTGCTTTGTCAGTTTACGAGATGGGGCAATCTGTTTCACACGACGAAACGCAAGAATTAATCGAAGAAAATGCCCCTGAAGGCTCTATGGCAAAGCGAATACATGAGTACGACAGAACAAGGAACATGGCTGGCGATCCTTGGGTAGAGGCAAATGTTGACATATTTGGTACAATAAATTCGGAGCATGTTGATACATGGTTGTAAATCGTGATTGATTTAACCTCAGAAATACAAATACAGCGTCTTTTTGCAGCAATTGAATCGTCTAGGCAGGCTATGCGCCCGTTTTTAGATGAGCGAAAATCAATGCTAAAAGAGTACGTTGGAAGTCATTACAACGGAAACGGTGCGCCGCATGAGGTAATTGTTAACCTTATTGCTCAAACTGCTGATGTTTACACTATTGGTTTAGCTGCAAACAATCCAATAGTAAACATCACGACTAATTCAAAAGAACTTTTGCCTTTTGCTAATCGTTTTAAAGTTGGAATAAACAACCAGATAAAGGAAATGAGATTTAGCGATACATTGCAATGTATTGTTCTAGATTCTTTGTTTGGCCTTGGAATTTCAAAAACCCATTTAGCGGAATCAGATCCAATTCAATTGGAAGATGATGTGTGGGCAGACGTTGGTCAAATTTATGTAAGCAGAATTTCATTAGACGATTTTGTAATGGATTTGACCGCAAAAGAAGTGCGTCGCTGCAAGTTTATGTCAGACGAATACAGGGTTTCTTGGGAAAAGTGCAAAGAGCATCCAAACTTTGACAAGAAAGTGTTGGAAAAATTAAATCCAACCTCCAAGCATGACAGAAGTTCTGAACAGGCAAACGACATTTCAAGTGGATTGCTTACTGACGACGACGAATACGAGCCAATGATCGACCTTATTGACGTTTGGCTTCCAGAATCAAAAGTTATTGCTACTTTTCCTCGCTACCAACAAACAAAGCCTCTTGCGGTTTTACCTTGGAGTGGAGCAGAAGGCGGTTGCTACGATTTGTTAAGTTTTTCTGACGTGCCAGATAATGTTTTGCCATCTTCTCCAATGTCAAACCTAAAGGCGTTGCACGACCTTTACAACGGTTTGATTAGAAAACAAGCTCGCCAAGCAAAAAGACAAAAAACAAACCCTGCTTACAGGCCGGATGCTCAGGACGACGCAAGCAGATTAAAGAACGCCTCAGACGGAGAGTGGGTCAAGGTTAAAGATCCTTCTGGCGTAAATGTAATTCAACAAGGTGGTGTTGCTCAAGAAAACGTAGCATTTTCAATTGGAATTATGGATTTGTTTGATCGGCAAGCTGGAAACTTGTCGGCAATGGCTGGCCTTGGTGCGCAAGCACCAACTGCAAGTCAAGAGGAACTTATTCACGCTGCTGTAAGTCGAAAAGAAGCAAAGATGCAACAACGTGTGCATGCTTACACGGCAAGTGTCATGGGTAAAATTGGTCACATGATGTGGGCAGATCAGTTTTTAAATGTTTCAGGTCAAACCGAGGCAATTGTAGGTTCAGGAATAATGGTTGATTCCTCTTGGACTCCAGAATTAAGAGAAGGTGATTTTTGGCAATACAATTTTGATATAAGCCCAGGGTCTACAAATTACGAATCAACGGAGGCAAAAATTGCAAAAGTTGAAAGAGCAATGGACAGGCTTCAGCAAATGTATCCAATGATTCAAGCTGCTGGTGGCGACATTGACGTAGAGGCTTTAACGAGATTGTATGCTGATTATCTGCAAATTCCTGAACTAGAAACAATAATCACATTTTTTCAACCTTTAAACGATATGGGCGGCGGCAGTCCTGAATCTGCTGGAATGCCTAACAATACAACTAGAAATTACGTTAGAAGAAATGTTCCAACTGGCGGTACTCCGCAGGCGAGAAGCGCAGCGTTGCAGCAAAGTTTGTATGGAAACGCTTCACCTAATCAACAGCAAATGCTTACAAATCAAGGTGCTTAAAATGGAAAAAAAACAATACAAAACATCTAAAGGTTTTAGAACTGTTTTTGCCAAAGTGAAGCCAAATTTTACAAAAAACAAAAGTGATGTGTTTCATGTGCCAAACGTTAATAATGCTATTAACCAAGCAAACCCTTTGGAGTCGCAAGCAATTGGGGTTCACAGAACACAAGTAGAAGAATTCAACGCTTACTACAAAGAAAATGGAATTGTAGGAGCCGGACACAAGCCAGACGGTACGCTTGTCATGGAGAGCAGGCAGGCACGCAATGAGGTTTTAAAACTTCGTGGGTGTCGAGATAATGATGCCGGTTATGGTGATTACGCTGGAGAAAATAGTTAGGAGATGGAGATGAGTAAGAAAGAAAAAACGCCTACGACTGAAGAGCTTGTAAACGAAGATGGAGTTATAGACGAAAAAGCTGCTGGAGAGGCGATTGACAAAATAATTGAAAAAACTAACCAAGAAATTTCTGTTAGTTTAGACAATAAAACAGAATCTGAATCTGTCGAAAAAATTCCAGAGGAAAGTTCTGATTCCAATGACAATGATGAATCTGTCGTTGATGGCTGGGTGAACTCGGAGGAAATGCAAGAGCTTATAGCGAGCCTTGGGTACACCGAAGAGGATGCTTCTTTATTTTCGAACGAAAACGATTTTCAAAGCCACGTTAAGCTTTTAGACAAAGAGTTTAAAGGCAAGAAGGTGGTTGAAGAACAAGAACTTGCGCTTGAAATAAATGAAGCTGAAGAACGGAAAAATTCAATTAGGGAAAACGAAAAGTTTAACAGTAAAAATGAAAAGCTTCCTTCGCTTGACCCTGATGAATTTGATGAGCAACTAATAGAGGTATTAGAAGCAAGAGACGCAAAAATAGCTGAACTTGAAAGACGGCTTGACGAAACAGGTCAAAGCAATGTTTTAAAGCAATTTGATTCTATTGTTGACAGCCTTGGGCATGATGATTTGTTTGGAAATTCGGAAAACTTAACTGCATCTGAGCAAAAGCAAAGAGAAAAGTTGTTTAACGAATACAAAGAAATTTACAACATACTAGAGGCAAGGGGAAAGTCGGTATCTGGAAAGAAAGCAAACAAGGGAATTGTTCTTCGGGCTTTAAACATTGAGTTTGAAGATGAACTAAACAAAAGTAACCGCCAAAAATTAAGCAAGAGAATTAAAAAGCAAGCAAAAAGAATAACAGGAAGCAATGCTGGCATTAAAGGCAACACCTTTAATGGCGACGTTACCAAAGATCCTGTGTTGCATAAATTGTTTGCTCAATTTGAAGCTGAAAACGGCTAACAATAAGGTTTTGAACAATGGCACTATATCATCATCAAATCGACGACTTTGTCGAATTAACACTCAACCGATTCAAAAAAAATGAATGGGTTGATATTTCGCTACCTTTGCAAGAATACAAATTCGCTGGTCGAGTGTTCGAAGCAAAGAAAAAAGCCGAACGAGGTGGAGCGAGATTAGAATGGAAACTGAGAACCAAAAACCAAGGTACTGCAAAGCACTCTGGATTGTTTTCAGTGGACGACACAAATCGTCGAAACGTAATGACCAATGCAAAGCAAGAATGGTCAAAGCAAACCGTAAATTACATTTACGATATCGACGAAGAATCGTTCCAGAGTGGCCCAGAAACAATCATTCGTGAAATGCAATTGCTTGAGCAAGGGCTTTACAATGATTTCTTTGAGCTAATGGAAACTGCAATGTGGACGGCTCCATCGTCAAGTTCGCTTGACCCAATGCCTCCTGCCGGTATTCCGTTCTGGTTGCAGAAAAATGCAACTCTTGGTTTTAGCGGTGGCAACCCTAGTGGTTGGTCTAACGGTGCTGGAAGTGTTAACAGCGACACTTTTGATCGTTGGAAAAACTACAGCGGAACCTACAAGCAAGTAAGCCGTGACGATTTAATTGAAAAAGTTGTTAACGCTTGCGATTTTACTTATTTCAAAGCACCAAAAAGCTACGCAGAAATTGGCGGCGGCGACCCAATGTATGAGTTCGTGACCGTTCATTCCGTGTTGGCTACTATGCGTCGATTGCTACAGGCTGGCAACGACAACCTTGGTGCTGACGTTGCTAAGTGGGCTGGCAATGTTCTTATTAAAGGCAACCCAGTAGATTGGTGTCCTGCAATCACAGACTCTTCCTCGGAAGCGTATGACTCACAGGCTCCATTTTATGGAATCAACTGGAAGAAGTTTGATTACTACTTCAAAACAGGTCGAAACATGATTAAGCACGCTCCAGTAAAGGCTGCAAACCAGCATACTGTGCGCGAGCGACACATGGACAACTGGGGCAACTTTGTTTGTTACGACCGACGACAGGGTGGTTTTGTTTTCTACACTGCTTAATTAAGCAAGGAAAACTTTTAATTTCAAATTTCAATAAAAATAAGAGGAAGATAAGATGCAACTTTTAAACAAACATGAAAACCAAAACGGTCGAGGGTTAACCTTTGATCTTTGGAAAAACTTTCCAACGGATGAGATCCTTGTTCGCAAAGATGGAAGCGTAGGCGTTGGGTGCAAACTTGATCCTGCCGCTTCGCCTTATGCAGCAGCAAGCTCAACAAACACCGTTGCTGGGTCGGGAGCAAGAGCTTTTACAGATGCTACTTGTTCAATTAGCGGCTTAACAAAAGCTCAATATTCGGGCGGGCAAGGAGTGCGACTTTTGGCTTCTGCTGACAATCAAGCTGCTGAACTTCAGCTTGGTGGTGGCGGTGAACCGTTTGTCATTTCTGACGCTGCTGCTGATGTTAAAGAATTGGTATTTGAATGCCATTTCCGAGTTGATTCAATAACAGCAGATGACGTTGCCTTTTTCATTGGGCTTGCAGGTGCGCAGGCTCTTGATGGGGATTTTATTGCCGACAACGGTGCTGACGTTGCTGATCTTGACATGGTTGGTTTAATGTCAACTCATGCCGACACAACTGGCGTAGACGTTATTTACCAAGACACTGGCAGTGCTTTTACTGTTCACAAGGCTGATTTTGCAACTATTGCAGTCAACACTTGGTACATTTTTGGTATGCGATATTTGCCAAGTACAAAAAAGCTAGACCTGTATTTTGGAGTAGGTGATAGATCAACTTCGTTGGTTAAGTCGTCTGATCCGATTATTTCGACTGACATTGCTGATGGTGTCTTCCCAGACGGCCAAGGGCTTTGTCCGACGATTGCAGTTAAGGGTGGTCATGCAGATGACGTTGCTCTTGACATTCGGACGCTTGCATGTGCGCAAGTAGCTTACGCGGCAGACTAACGGTTCGTAACCGTTTTTTTAGAGCCTCCCCTAAGTAGCTCCATCTCCAAAGGGGAGGCTTGTTTTTTAAAGGAATAAACATGCCAACTTTAAACGACGGTACGCCGGTTTCCGCTGCGTCATCATCTGACATGACGATTGAGTATTCTCAATTAGTTTCAGAGGTTGGTGAATATTTGGGAATGGGGCGAAGCTCGTGGAGCAGCTTGGAGGAAACTCGAATTAAATCAATTGTCAAGTCGGGATTGAGGCAAGTTTATTATCCTCAGAGATCCGGTGACAAGCTGGCTTACCAATGGTCTTGGATGCGGCCTGAAGCAACTATTGTAACAACAGCCGAGTACGGAACAGGAACTGTAGAAATAGTTTCTGGGGTTGTTACTTTAAGTGGGGGTACGTTTCCAAGCTGGGCTAACGAAGGTGAAATAAAAATAAGCAGTCAAGTTTACACGGTAAACACAAGGGATTCAAACACCCAAGTGACCCTAGACGATTTGTCAATTGCAGCGTCGGCTGGTACGACTTATAGCCTTGGAAGACCGTCTTACGATTTGCCAGAAGGTTTTGACGGAAGTTTTGACGGAAATCTGCATTACAAAACAGGGGACAACACATTGTATCCCTCAATTAAAATATTTTCCCCAGAAGTTATTAGGGAGCATAGACAAAATTACAACGGATCTGACAGGCCGTTGTGTGCGTCAATACAACCTAAACAATATCAAGCAACAGTAGGGCAAAGGTGGAAAATTACTTTTTTTCCATCGCCAAGCGAAAGTTTTACTCTTTACGGCAGATACAAGGTTCGTCCAGAAATGATTGACGCAGTCAATAAGTTTCCATTGGGCGGTTCAGCAATGTCAGAGGTGTTTTTAGAGTCGTGTTTGGCGGTAGCAGAAAAACGATTTGTAGAAGATTCAAAAATACACCAAGAGGAGTTTAGGCGTTTACTTAAACAAGCAATTGATCAAGACGCGGATTCTTTTTCTCCTGACTTTTTAGGTTATAATTCAGACAGATCTGAAATTAGGTTTTCCGATTCTAATAGTCGTCGATTTAACAACGCAATTCATTCATACGAGGGAGTCGTTTATCGCGACTAAAAATCATGGCAAATTTTTCAATATCACAATCATATCAAATTGGAACAGACGCGGACGGAAGTAGTAGCGATGCTATTGGCTTTGGAGAATTTATTTCTGGAATGGTATACATACCAAACGGTTCCTCAATAGGTTCATTAACATGGCTTGCTTCTGATGCGCTTGGAGGAGAATACGAGCCTGCCAAGCACACTGTAAATCAAGGAGTTACTCCTTTAACTTATGTTGCAACTGTACAAACAGTTGGGGCAAACGGGGCGTACCCAATTCCACAGGACTTAGTTGGTGCTGTTGGTCTTAAAGCTGTTGGAGATGCAGCAGGTGTTATTAAGGTTAGCTTGAAAAACAAGTAAGGAAGATAAGATGAGTGGACACAGAGCGGCACATGATTTGGCAAAAGCACCGTTACAACTTACCGATGCGGGCAATGCTGGCATAATTGGTATTGATCGTTTCGGAGGCATTGTTGAGCTAGAAACTACAGGCGTTGAAACACGAACCCTGGCTGATCCTGTTGGTGCAGGATTAATGGCTATTGTTCGAATGCGAGTTGACGGTGGCAATTGCACTGTTACGGCAGCAAACGGCTTAAATGTAGCAGGTAATACTACGGCAGTGTTTGGCGACGTTGGCGATTTGCTTCATATGGTAAGTGTTGAAACTGCTGTAGCTGGAGTTTTTCGTTGGGAAATTCTAGTTAACACTGGAAGCGTAGCACTATCGTAGGGATGGTAAATTGCGAACTATTGAACTTCATTTTCCAATTGAGGGGGTTAACCGGCGAATGCCGGAGCGTCCGAAACAAAGGAGAGGTAGCTACCCTTCTCCTTGGGCGGTAAATGTATGCAATGAGGACAATATTGAGCAAAGAATAAGGGGCGGCAGCAGAGTAGGTTTGACTAAGTTTGTTGCTAATGACTTAGGGGCTACAATAAGCGACATTGTTTCAGTTAATTTTTCAAGTTTAGCAGGAGCAACTGAAGTCTTATTTGCCTTAGTTGATTCGTCAATAAAAACTGTAACCGGCGGGGTTGTTGCAACTCCGGTCGGTCATTTGGGTGCTGATGCAGGTTCGGACATTTTAACTGATGCTTCTGGAAATCAAATTTTGTCGGGGTCAGTTGCTTCTCCTGCCAGCGGCTTTTTGGTTGCAGGTCAACAATTGGTTATGGCGATAGCGGCAAGTTCAATAACGCAATTTGATGCAAAAACAGGAAAAGTTGATTCAATTCTCGCTAGTGCTGGAACCGTACCTACGGGTTGCACATTTGGTGCGATCTACAGAGACAGGTTGATCCTTGCTGGTTCTGACAACACAATTTATTCCTCAAAAATGGGCGATTATTCTAATTGGGATTATGGCCGTGATGTCAGTGACGCAAGTCGGGCAATTGTGTGGCAACTAGCGTTAGCATCAGAAGTTGGATTAAAACCAACGGCAATGATTGCTATAAGCGATAGTTCTTTAATTCTTGCTTCAAAAAACAGCCTTTGGATTTTAAGAGGCGATCCTTCTGGGGGTCAACTTCAAAGAATATCAGACAACATTGGCATTGTTTCTTCTAAGGCGTGGTGCGTTGCTGACGGGGCAATTTTCTTTTTGTCTGACTGTGGCGTTTACAAAGTTGGGGCAGATGGATCAGGGCTTGCAATGGTTTCTGAAAACGCATTGCCAGTTGAATTGAAAGATGTCAACACTTCTACAACAACAGTCATGATGGAGTACGAAAAGGATAGGAAAGCTGTACATGTTTACCTAAAAACATCAGGTGGCAATGACACTCATTGGATTTACGAATTGCAAACAGAAGCATGGTGGGCAGTTCGTTTGCAGAACAACCATTCTCCGTTAGCTGTTTGCAAACATCAAGGTGAGGTCATTTTAGCTGGAGTTGATGGGTATTTAAGAAAAGTTGGCGGCGATGACGACGATGGAACTGCAATTGAAAGCCATGTCGTTATTGGTGCTATGAGGCTTGGCACGATTGACAAGGCGGGCATTGCAAACATGTTGCATGGCGTTCTTGGAACAGGAAGTGGGACAGTTACGTGGAGAATGGTTGTTGGCGAATCAGCCGAGGAAGCATCTGACAACGCTAAGTTAGCAATAGAAGCATTCCAAGCGGGGGGGGACTATTCAGGCTACGTAAAACACACAGACACTTGGGCTGCTGGAAGGTCTTTGGCTCAATATCCGAGGGTTCGTTCTTTATGGTGTTGCCTTTGGTTACAGTCAACAACCAAATGGGCTTTTGAGGGGGCTACTATGCAAACAAAACAATCAGGTAGGTACAGATAATGGCCGATGTATTTTTTAAAGATTTTGTAAACGGCTTGTCAGTTGATGCGGTTGGCGGTGCGGAAAAAATTCCTGTCGTGGACGGGGCAACTACCAAGTACCAGACTCCTGACCTAATTAAGGCATATATCATTGCGGCTTTGACGGCTTCTGGTGCGGTAACGCCCACGGCTAACGATGCGTTGATAATGGAAAGGGCTGGCACAGCAGGCACGTTTGATCTAAACGCTCTTTGTGACTACGTCTATGCGTACCTTTGGACAAACCCTAGCGAGGTGACTCCGGCCACAAGTGCTGACAAGCTCATACTTGACCGCTCAGGCACAAAGTACAGCATTGACATAGACACGCTTGTCACTTATTTCAATGCCTCTAACGGCACTCTGGGGGCGCAGATAGCGGCGTTTTCTGCGGCGACCCTTGGTGATTCCGATGAGTATGTGTTGTCACAAGGTGGCACGGCTAAAAAGGTTACTTTTTCAAACCTGTCAGCTAGGGTTCAAGCCCAGTTTAACTCTTATCTTGCTGCCTTGTCTGCGGTCAGTTCGCCAGCAGACGCAGACACAATGTATGTTCTCCAGGGGTCAACAGCCAAAAAGATGACCTTGACCGTTTTGGCAAACACTTATCTTGCTGCGGAATTGGATGTTGAGGATTTTGGTTGGGGAATGGCAGAGGCCAATCCTGCTGCAACCGGCGACATGCTGTTGATAGAGCGAAGCGGGACAAGATACAAACTAAATGTTGATAATTTAGTGACTTATGCAGCAACAGGGCTTCAGGATGGAGTCCTCACATTTTCTAGCCTTGCTGCTGCAAGTCCTAACGCCGCTGATATGTTTGCTGTTGATGACTCTGGAACTCCTAAAAAGCTTACCCTTGCAAACCTAGAAACAAAGTTGTGGGTTGATTACGCGGCCTACGTCAATGCGTTGTCGGCGGTAAGCACAACGAGTGCTACGGATAAGTTTTACTGCATTCAAGGTGGAACAGCAAAATACGTCACGCCAGCAGAGCTTTCGACGTTCATGAATGTCACGACGGGCGATGTGCTGGCTCCAGTGTCTACGACCCAGCACAACATACCTCAATGGGATTCAGTAGCCAAAAAGTTAACAGATGGCTTGTCTCTTGTAACGACTGTCAGATTTACCGGCAGTGAATCAGATACTGCTTTGCCGACCGAGCAAGCTGTTTCAGAGGCCGTTGAAAACATAACAAATCTTGACATTGACGGTGCAGCAGACATTGGGGCAGCCTTGGTTGATGCCGACCTGTTTATTGTTGACGACGGGGCAAGTGGGACAAACCGCAAAGCTACTATGAGTCGTTTGAAGACATACATTGGCTCTGGCGATGTGGCAAATCTAGACATTGATGGAACAGCAGACATTGGTGCTGCACTGGCCTCTACGGATTTGATCATTGTTGACGATGGGGCAAATGGCACAAACAGAAAGTCACAAGTAAGCAGAGTAAAAACTTACCTTGAAACTGTTGGTCACTATGACAATGTTTTTGTTAATTCAGCACAAATGCACCCATGCACTACAAACGGTGCAGCAGCATTAGCAAAAAACGAGTACGGAACTAATGACATAGATTTGCAATACTTTGCATTTGACGGCGGTGGAACTGAGGAGCGTGTTCAGTTCCACATGGTAATGCCAGAAGATTGGGACAGAGGCACAATTAAAGCAAAGGTTTATTGGTCTTCCGCAAGTGGGTCAACTGCGGGAGATACTGTGGAATGGGGAATTAAAGCTAACGCTCTTGCAGACAATGATACAATAGATGCGTCGCTTGGGACTCCGCAAGTTATAAGCGATACGTTGTTGGCAAACAGCGGAGCTAAAATGCAAGTAACTCCTGCAACTCCTGCAATCACTGTGGGCGGGGCGGCTGGCCTTAATGACATGGTTGTATTTGAAATTTACAGAAACACTGACGGAACGGACAACATGGTTGAAGACGCTTGGTTGTTTGGAATCCATATTCAATATCAAAGAAACCAAACAGTCGCGGCTTGGTAATTTATAAAGACAGGTAAAAAATGCTCGACCGTGAATTTTGGATTACTATTGGCTCAGTGCTTTTGCTCAGTGCAGTGTTTGTTTGGTGTTTAAGCGAATCAGAAAAAGACAAGACTGAACGGCGATATTACCTGCAAACAATTGACGGTGACGGTGTTCAATGGTTTGTGTACATGACGCAAGCAGAGCATGACAAGTGGGCTGCAAAGCGATACGCAAAAATTAAAGCTGGGTTGATAACAGGAAATTAAAATGACACTTTATGCAGAATTATTAAGGCGTGGCTTGCTAGAGGTTCCTAACGAGGAAGCAGCAACCGCAATGGGGTCAATTACCAGCATGGATATTGTTGTGCCTAGTGCAACAACTTGGATGCGAGAAGAATTGTTGTGGTACTGGTCATCACCTGACGTAATGAGTGGATCAATTCAGCTTGGTATTGAAAGCGGAGTGCTTTCGCAATTAGTAGAATCTCTTGGCGAACTTTGGTCATCGTTGTTTGGTCAATCGGCATCAGTTTTAAGAACCTACAATTCAGCAGAAATTGCTGCTCGGCTTTATGCTGGATGGGAGGGCTTAGTCCTTGCGGCTGTTGCAACAGAATCTCAAATGGACGCTTTCTACGCACTTGGCGGCGGTCTAATGTTCCCCGACTGTTCTGCCGACGATGTTCAGAAAGCTAAGGACGACGAAGCAGCACGGGAAGCAGCGGCCAAAGCTGAAGAAGAAAGAATCGAGCGAGAGTTGGCACTGAATGCAAAGTGGGAAAATGCACTTGCTGAATCGGGATTTGACGAAGCGATGTATAACGGTGACGAAGCTGCGTTAATTGTCGCTGTTCAAAATGCTCTTGCACTAATGGGGTAAAGGATGGCCGTATATTACATCGACGGATCAGTCAGTGGCAGTGCCGGAGTGCTAGGCGGTAGCGGCACGGAAGCCGACCCTTGGACTTGTAACTCTGGAATCGATTTGCTTGAAAAAGCAAGGCTAGCAATTGTCGCCGCAGGAATTGGAAGTGCTGGCGATACCGTTATCGTGAAGGCTGGCGGTTTAACAAATACCGCGCCTATGACCTACGAAAGTGGATGGAACCAAACTAAACCGTTTGTACTTCGCCCCCTTTTAATGGACGGAACTCAGATAATTGATTTCGACCTTGGCCTCAAAGCGATGTATGCAACAAACATTGTTCAGCAGGGGCAAAATTTTTACTTTTGCAATTTTCATAAGTTTGGAAACAGCACTAGCACCGGCGGCTTTTTGGTGTTTAACCTGCGGCATTGGGCAGGGTTTTACTTTTGCACATTCGACGGAGCCGATGCTGAGGCAGGCGGGTCAACCGGACTCATTTACACTGGCAGTGGCACTCACATTATTGGTTGTCGCTTTATCAATGACGGTCGCGGAAGTGGGTTGTTGATTCAGGGCTCGTCTGGTTGCACTTTCCGAAACAATTACATTGAAATTAACTATGCAAATTATTCAATGTACACCTACAACAGCGAATTTTCTTGCAACGTTGTAAAGTTAATTTCGGCATCACACCTCGGTGCAATTCTTCCAATTCAGGGAGGAACTTTTAACCGGAATACCTTCTACGGTGCTGATGCAGACAACCCGACCAACTCGGGCGGGGCAATATATTTAACAGCGGATTACGAACATAATATTATAACCAATAACGTATTTGTTAACTGTCGTCGATCTGTTTATATAAATTCCAGCGATCAGCACAACATTTCGGTCTTTGCTGGAAATTATGAATTTAACACAGCGGATCACAATCATTATCCGAACTCGACAAATACAACCTTCATGACAAACAATAATAACAACATGGCAACCTCTCCGTTGATTGATCCAGCAAACGGTGACTATCGTCCAACAGATTTACTTATTGGCAAAGGCTTCAACTTAGAAACCTATTCCTTGCAGGGCGTGTCGATGGGGGGCAAAACAATTGGTGCGATTGAAGGCTCGTCGGCTCCAGTGTTTGGTCAATATTCACCATTTGGAGGACAATAAATGGCAACTTACTATGTTGACCCAGAAAACAAAACCGGATCGGCGGTAGACAGTGCAGGAGGAGGCTCAATTTCCAGCCCTTACGTTGAGCTTGATTATGCAGTACAGGATATAAATTCTGGAGGCGTGCATAGCAAGGGTTCAACCGGCGATGTCTTTAAGATGATTGGCGTTTACGCCCCAGATAACACTAAGGCAGCAAATCTAACAACGCAACTTCTTTCTTATGGTAACGGGGCAAAAATTGTTGGGGACGGCGCGAATGGTTTTGGCACAAGCAGCCCGACAAGCATGGCAACAATGAGCCAAGCAAATTGCACAACGCCAATCATCAACTCGATAAGCTGGAATTATGGCACGGTTGCGAGTTTCAAATTTACAAACTTTCGTGATTCGACTTACGCAATATCAGCCGGTCAGCGTTTAAATTTTATCGGCAATCATTGCGACACTTCCGCAATAAGCGGCGCGGGTTCTCAGGCAAGGATTGTTGCCGGAAGGAACGCTTGGCGGGCGATTGGGAATTACGTTAAGGCAAGATCGTCGACTGGTATTATGTTTCAGCCTTACACATCCCATGTTGTCGCTTACAACTATGCCGACCTCGACGACGGAAACACGACGAAAGCTGTTAGTTTGCAACTTTCAAGTACCAATTCTGGAAATCATTTTATCGGCAACATTGTCTACGTTGGAGGCGCTGCCCAAGCTTTTCGCTCAAACTCAGATTTTATCGCACTAGGCAATCTTATCGTTGGAACGAGCGGCAATGGAACTGGAATCGTTTTTGGCAACAGCGGAAATCATGCAGTTATTTGCGGCAATCATTTTGAGAATTTGTACCAAGCCTTTGGTGCGCTTAGTAATGGCTCCACTACCAGCGGCTATATCACAAGCACCGACAACACTTATCACAACGTAACCTACGTTGACACTCCCAACCCAGATTTCACCAGAACATGGAACGCCAGCGGTTGCATCATCGCACGCAACACGAACCTTGCTAGAAGTGGCGTTGTAAATGCAGCGACGGGCGATCTCAGAACTTCGTCAAGTCGTTTAGGCAAAAACATGCTTAACGCACTCGACTTGCAAACGGCTTGGGAAAAAAAAATGTCGTCGGGGGTTAACATTAACAATCCAACTCAATACTTTCCATTCGGGTAAAAATCATGAGCAACAGACCAACAACTTATTGCCTCGATGACGATTTTATTTATTGGATTGTCAGCCTTTATGACGCAGACGGTCAGCTAGTCGATGCTGATTCTTTGCCTACTCTAAGTTATCGAAGGCAAGCCGAATTGGGATTAAGCACGACTGGCGTTAACGTCGCAAAACTTGCTGGAACAACCGGCACATATCAATTCCGACACAACATTGCGCTTGATAATGCAATCACAGTTGCATCACCACAAATACACTACACTGAAAGTTGCGTAATCGGCGGCGTGACTTATGTCAACACTTGGACAGCAACTGTTCGTTCGGTTGCAACGTTGACAAATCAAACAGCTATTAAGACGGTGACTGATGCACTGCCAAACAGTGGGGCGTTGACTGACCTAGCGACTGCGGCAAATCTTGCGACTGTTGATACAGTTGTCGATGCGGTCAAAGTTAAAACAGATCAGCTAACATTTACTGTCACGAATCAAGTGGACGCTAACAGTTTGACCGGAGGGACATCTGCTGCTGCAATTTACACATACTTCACAGATGGTTCACGCGAAGATGTGTTTAAAGCGGACGTTACAGTCCTCAATGGCTCAGGCTCTATCTCCTATCCAATAACCGTAACGTCGTCTGGAACCCCTGTTGCCGGAGTTGAGTGCTGGGTAACCACAGATTCAGGCGGCACAAACGTAGTAGCGGGAACGCTTACTACTAACGATTTTGGAGTTGTTACTTTCCTTCTAGATGCAGGAACGTATTACCTGTGGCGAGATTCAACAACTCA
>Ga0070746_10000067_pt1 | contig 47978 bp, 33 predicted proteins | sample VirMetDEL_Mar_21_FD_77016 | JGI IMG/M metagenome (GOLD analysis project Ga0070746, IMG submission 77016) | Aqueous microbial communities from the Delaware River and Bay under freshwater to marine salinity gradient to study organic matter... | ecosystem: Environmental > Aquatic > Marine >...
ATGCGTCGTGTGTCTGAAAAGCAGATTAGTAATATGAAATCAGATAACTCTCGTATTTCTTATATGGAGAAAGGAGAGGCTATGCGTAAAGCAGAATTTGAAAAATTTAAGAAAAGAACTATTGAAGAAATAGCTAAAGAAGAAAATGAAGAACGGTTAAATGATATTGTAAAAACAGCTAAAAGAACTAAAGAAAAAGAATTACAAGAGGCAGCAGAAAAAAGATTAGCAGAACTAGCTGAAATTAAAAAAGCTCAAGATGAATCTGTTAATCCAAAAGAACCAGATGAAACAGATGAAACAGAAGATCAAGAAGAAGATCAAGAAGAAGAAGATGACGATGTCCCACCTGAGGGCACTCAAGGAGAGTTTGATTTTGGAGACGAAACACCTCCAGCCGGTCCTAAACCAGAGGATGATGTACCTCCTGTGAAGCCTGACGAGTCAGAAGATATTATTGAACCTAGAGGTCCTTCTAGAGAAAGAGAAGATCATGGTTCATTGTTACAGCGATTGCAACAATTAAAAAGCGAAGAAGAAAGAGAGTCTGTGCTTCAAGCACTTAGAACTGATTTAAAAGAACTAGAAAAAGAAAGAGCTAGAATTCGTAGACGATTAAATAAAGCTAAAAAAATTAACACAATATCAAGTGTAGCTAAAGTTGCAGCGTATGAGTCGCAACGAAATGAGGTTAATAGGGAGATAAAACAACTACGAAAAGAAATACAAGACGTAGAAAAATTAGATCTTTTACCTGAACATGATTTTACTGGACCTCAAAGAAAGTTAGATAAGGATACGTTAGAGGAGTGGCAAACTAAAAGTGATAACGATGGAGGATCACCCATTTTCATCACTGAATTATTAAAAACATTTGTATCCCAAATGGATACTAATGCTCCTCAAATGTTTGGGCTAGACTTTAGGGAGTGGAGACTTAAAGGAGATTTAAGTCAACTTGAATTAGATTCAGAAAAAGCTGAAATCTACGAAGCTTTAATGGCAGCGCTCAATGGTACTGCAGAAGTTAGTATTGAATTATCAAAAGAAACTTTTAAGTCCCAGCCAGAAGAAGATGTTGAGATATATGTAGGAGGTGATGTACAAAATGTTACAGAACTAGAAGTAACAAGGAAAGATAAACAAGCTAAACTAACTGTACCTGCTAATAAATACAATAATAAAGACTATGCTATTGTGGTAAATCACAATGGCAAAAAAGTAATAGTTGGCTATTTACCTCAAGTAAATACTTTAGCTAAACATGCTGTAAAAAAGAACATATACGCTCAACAAGGATTAACTGAAGGCATTGGAAACCAACCATTTGAAATAGCATATGTGCATATGCATACAAATGGATATAGTGCTATTCACAGTTTAGACAGGCTTATTAGATTACGTAGAATCTTAGCAGAACGAGGGGATGCTCCTGTTTCTATAAAGTTACATCAAGGTCGAAAAAATAAAAGAAGAGGTAGTCTATTAAGACCTGGCGTTAACTCCAAGCTTACAATAGGTTCTTTACCCAGAGCAGAAGAAGCTGTAGACACGTATGGCTTTGCTTATATGGGCAAAACAAATGATGGTACTCCTGTCTTGCGAAGTATGCGAGACAACGGTGTCTTATCAGGAAGTGCTCCCTATCAAGATGGTAAAGTGTTTGGCCAGCCAGAACAAATGGATTATGGTATGGGTCAGTTATACATGCCCGTATTTACTTCTGCAGAAGGTAAAGAAGTTATTTGGATACGAGTACCTAATATATCTGTTAATCAGGCAGGTACTTTAGAAGAACTAGCAGAGATACTTCAAAATGATCCTTCTGACTATTCTGATTTAAAAGAATTTGAAAATGCGTTAAAGGCTTTTATACCTGTTAAATCATTTGATGAAATCTTGACAGAAGAAGATGTAAGAAAAATAGGAGGAACTTCAAACGGTGTAAAAAATGGAGCTATTATAGATAAAAGCGGAACAGTTTACATATTCCAAGATGGGAAATCGGTAGGCCATTTCCACAAAGGAGAAAAAAGAGGAAAGTTCGATCTTGGAGATCTTCAATCTAGTATGTCTGCTTCTACTGAAGCAGCTAGAGAGGCATTTAAAGACCGTATTCCGCAGTTATTACAAACTGTAAAAAGTCCTGTAGCGCCTATTGTAGATAGTAATAATAATTTTTTAGGATATTTTCATCCAGTTGCTGCGTTACCTCAAACTCCTAGTAAGAAAAACTTTCCAGACACAGAGGATACTGCCATGCGTATGGAGGTCGATAGGAATAGTATTGCTGATCCTATAGATGTAATAGACCCTGAAGATCCAGATCCTCCCAAAGGAAAAACACCACCTAAAAGTGGCTTTAAAAAACCTAGAGGCCGCCGTGCGTTTATGACACATGAAAGAGCACAAGCAAGTGCTTTATCTGAACGTGCTACATCACAAGACCAAGCTGAGGCAGATGCTTGGATGAATAAAAACTTACCACATGTCCCTTATAAAAGAGTAAAGGGTTTAATTAAACGTGGTGGTATTACAGCCTATGGAATATGGGAAGATGGTATGGTTAAGGTCAGTGACATCGGAGTTATTGGCGTTGAGTACCATGAGGCATTCCATGCTGTAATGGATATGTATCTAGATCCTAAGCGTAAAGCTAAGATTCTAGCAGAAGCTGAAGCCAAGTATGGAAAGCTAGGACCTATTGAGTTAGAAGAAAAGTTAGCTGAAGCTTTTAGGGAGTATGTTTTATCTGATGGTAAAACAATGTCTGAAAAAACTGCTATCAGTAGATTTTTTGCAGAGCTAGCTGCCCTGGTTAAAGCTATGTTTAATGGGCAGTATCAAACTCGTAAGTTGATGCAGCAGATCAACAAGGGTAAGTTCGCACAAAAACCAGATGCTCGCACTCAAAACTATGTAAATAAGTTTATGAAAAGTGCTCCATTCGATGCAATGGAAATGAAAGAGCTTAAGGAAATAATGCCTGCTGTTTTAGATGAGACCTTAAACGCTGTCAACGCATACATTGCATTAAAGATATCAGATCCCAAAGCAAATGTTTCTCAGCTTAAAAAAGATTTTTTCCAAGACGATCAAGTTGGAGAAGAACTATTAAATCTTATTGAAAAAATAGGAAACAACATGCTAGCTCGGCGTGCAGAGCAATCTGAAGAAACAGGTAACGACGAAGACTCTCCTAGTCAATTAGTAAGTAACAAACAAATTGCTTCAGATTTAATTGAAGCGGCTTTAATAAACGATGAGTTTGGTGGTATAGAAACTCTTTTTGCTACTATGGCAGACACAGCTACGCCTGAGCAACAAGATAAACTACTGACTGATTTAAATAGGATTAGAGATTCGCGAGAGTATCTAGTCAAAACATTGTCTGAAGATAAAGTTTTGATGAACTCGTTGATAGGCACTTTAGAGGCTGATGTTGTTGTAGGTGCAACAGACAACGAGCAGTATGGAAAAAAATCTATGGCAGAAGTAAATCCTAAAGAAAAGATACCTTCTGCAGTACGAAACCTTATAGGCCGTACTATGGCATTTCCTACATCACTTAGTATGGAAATACTAGAGTATGTAGAAAAGAAAGACTCTCAAGGTTTATTGAATGCAATAAGAGAAAAAGGATTAAACAATACGTACGATCAGTTTAGTCGATTTGGTTTACCCAGAGTATTAAACTTTAATAACGTATTTCCTTATTTGTTACATCATCTTTCATCAGCAACTACCTATAATGAAATGATTGATAGGATGAAAGAATTAGCTAGAAAGGGTAATCCCGATATGCTAATGCTTGTTGCTAAACTAGAAGATCCTAGCACTCCACAACTAGTTAAAAATCAATTCTTTGTTGCATTTAAAAAACAAAAAACAGATGAGTTAAATATTGAAGAAGAGAAGAAAACTGTAATTGAAGCAGGCAGAACATTTACTAGTGTGACACTTAGGTCACGTGAAAAAGGACCAGTTCCTCCTGAAGCTGTTCTTGCAAAACATAATCAAGAGCTGATGAAAGCTTTGTATGTAAATACATCGGAAGAACAAAGAAAGAAAGTAATAGAAGATATAGATAAATTATTAAAAATAGACAACTATGCTGCTAAAGATAAGAAAGCAGTAATAGCAGCGATTGAAGCTACAGGATTTACTACAATAACTCCGGGTGCTTTAGTGACTGCAGTTGTTAGAAAAAATAACACTGAGATTAAAACCTTATTAAATCAAGCTAAAGAGGCTTATAAATCATTAGACCCTACAAATAAAGGTGCACAATCTGTTAAACAAGATTTTAAAATCTTAGAAACTCTTGCCAAATATATAGTTGCATCAGACTATGGAGCAGTAAGTGTTGGTTTTAATAATGGTAGCCATAACCGTACACTGGTATACAGCCATCAACTTCCTAATTTCTTAAGCGAGGAGCTAGATAGGTTACAAGATACTACTTATAGAAATGCTATTATAAATGAAGATAATCTACAAGGCACTAGTTGGTCTAGTAAAAATCATTGGAGTGGAAACACTTACATAAGATTTGGCCACTACAAGGGAAAACCTTATACAGAATTAAATGCATTAGAATTTTTAGAATACTCTTATCTTGCGTTTAGAGCTGAGTCTGGCTCTGGATATATTCCTATTCCAACACCTAGTGATGCTACTAATAGTGCTCTTGTAAAAACAAGATTCAACAATCTAGGAGAAGGAAATAGAACAAAATTTCTACAAAAAATCATAGATCTTACTGGAGGTAATACCACAGTAGAAGAGATGAGAGCAAAGTTTAAAAAAGAAGCTCAAGAAATATTAGCAAAAGAACCCAAGTTTGCGGAAGTAGTAAAAGCTAGGTTAGCTAGAATGGAAAAAAACAAAGGAGTAGAAATCACACAAGAGCTAATTGTAGAAGATGTTGCTTTGCTTGTTGAAGCTACGTTTGATTCTCATTGGAATACTTCTCATTGGATAGGAGCCGGTATTGAATCTTTCAACAAAGGAGTTGTAGACTTCCAAAAAAGAGCAAAACAAATATTGTCTCCAGGATCCCCTAGCGTTTTACAAGATTTAAATGAAACATTTAAAAGCGTAACTTTTGTAGAACCTATTAAAAAAATAGTAGGATATAAAGATGACGTACAATACGCCGACGCACAGTCGTATGTAACATTGGCTCATTATAGAAAAATAATGGATGCTAATGGTAAGTTGACTCCAGCTATGGATGCTGCTATTACTAAAGCAGAAAACAGACAACCTCTTACTGTAGGAGAAAGAGCATTGCTGCGCCCTTACAAACCATTCTATTATGGTAGAGTCAATTTAGGAAAGAAAGGAAGGACTCCAGTTCAAATTAAAAACTCGTTATTTCCACTTGTTCCAGAGTTTGTAGACAAACATCCACAATTGAAAGTAATGCATGAGTTTATGAAAACTCATAATATTGATCAAATGCAACCTGTATCTGCTCAAAAAGTAGGTACAGTCGAAACTCCTGTAAAACTTTGGAACTCAGACGGTACATTTAATGTTGATGCAGAGTTTGATTATGATACTCAAGCTCAGGAATTGCCTATGCGTAACTATAGGCAACAGGTTCAAATAAATGACCACATGATGGCATCTGATACTATCGGATGGGGTACTCAGACAAGTAAGATTATTACAGGTGGTTTAGCAAAAAGGGGAGAGAAGTGGAAAAGCATTAATGATGCACTTCTTAAAAAGGAAGAAAAACTTATGCAAACCCAAGTAAAGAAAATTCTTGGGAAGTTTACTGTCAATGGGGAAATAAACGATGCAAGAGTAAGAAAATATATTAAAGACAATGCTGGATCTAATATTTCTACAGCGTTGCAAGAACTTTTAGATTCTGAAAAAAGTTTAAATAATCCAATACACAAGGCTGCTATAGCTACTAATATTTTAGCGGCTCTACAAAAAGACTTTTATAAATTGCAAGTACCTGGAGGTATGCAAGTTCAGGTATCTGATCTTGGCATTTATAATGGCGTCGACGAAGGATTAAAAGGCATGCGTATAGAAGGAGGTAAAGTCCTCCCAGGACAAGTCATTACGTCTCGTAATTTCTTGCCTAAAAAATATCGCAACATGTCTATTGAACAAATTAAGAAAGAGGATCCAGATGCTCTTAAGTTAATTGTTTATCGTGTGCCTAGTGAAGGGAAGAACTCTATGGCTGTAGTTGAAGTCATTGATTTCATGGAACCTGGTCAAGACGGTATGATTGTTCCAGCAGACTTTGTTGTACAGATGGGTTCAGACTTTGACGTAGACAAACTTCACATAAACTGGAAGACAGATAAGACTGATGTTCCTTCTCAGTTATGGAATGAGTACTTCGACTTAATGGAACAAGTTTTAACTGATCCTACTATTTTTACGGAAGAAGTACAACAACCCCAAGGGTTTAAAGACTTTTCTGATGTAGCAAATGAAGTAAAGAAATCTACTCCTGAGCGTCAATTAAAAGATAAGAGTCTTTCAAAAGATGGTACTGTAGATTCTTATGCGCAAGACAATGCTTATAGTTTATTGACGCACCTTACATTCCATCAAGACAACGTAGCTGGCATAAGTTTAAAAGGCATTGCGGCTAAAGCTAACACGTTCTGGTTAAATGTAGATAGGTACGGAATTAACCTTGCTTTTGAAGAAACTGTTGGATCTATATCAGGATTAAATTCTAATCTTATAGATAGGGAAAAAAGAAAAAGAACAGCACAAGCTGTAGCTGCTTCTATGGATGGTGCTAAAGATCCTGTATATGGTTATTTAGGAATCAACCAAACCAACTTTACGTTCTTCCATGATTTATATATGTTGGGCGTTCCTTTTAAAGAAGCTATTGCCATAGCAAGTAATCGATTTGTAAAAGCAGAGTTATCACGTGAAAATTTGCCTACGGACAAACCAACACCAGAAGATGAAAAAGCAAGAAAATATTTAGATGCTTATAAAAAAGAATGGCAATTTAAACTTCAAACTTTAAAACAAGTGTTTAGAGCTCCTGACTTAAAGTTGAAGGATATGGCTAATAGCATTAATCCAATTGATGATGCTTTCTTAAATCATAATGAAGCTGCAATTGAAGTTTTAAAAGAAGTAACTCATAATCAAGAAGTTGATTCTATTTTTGAGTTGCCTGCAATTCAAGGTTACTTGGATATGGTTAGAGCTTCTAGAAATATTTTAAGTCATCTAGGAGTTGAGTACTATACAAGTATGCGAAACACTAAAGATATTGAATTCTTTGACTACAATAGATTTCAAACTTTAGCCGCATCTGAAGCCCACTTGGGATCTAGAAATACTAAGTATGTTCGAATGGGCATGCTTGAAACTACAGGGTCTGAAAGAGCTGTAAGAAAAAAAGGCATAGAAAAAGATTACATCAATTGGAATATGCAAGATTTCTTTTCTTTCTTCTTAACCGAAGAGGGAAAGCAAATCCTAGAAAAAGATAATGACTTAGCTAAAGTAGTAAGTCACTTAGCATTAGGTAGTGAGTATCAAACCAAATTCAAAGGAAAGAGTGTAAGTTTAATTAATGTACTACCTGTACAACTTCGCGATGAAGAGATTGCTGCAGAGTTTGCGCAAGCTTGGGAAAATTTATATGATGCCGATAAACATCCTATAGCTAAAGCTTTAAGCGATGCGCTTGTAGATTACGAAGCGGAAAGAAGTGGTTGGAGATATGGTAGAGATACTTTTACTGCCCATCTTCCTTCTAGGATAGTCAATAGAATAACTTCTACATCAGATGCTTCTGGCAATGCTACTAGGTTAACCCAAGCTTTGTCACCTAATGTTGAAGTAACTAATAGTAAAACCTATGCTTTATTAAGCACAAAAACACTTTTGTTAATAGAAAAAGGCCCAAACCCTTTAGCACAACCTAAAGAATTTGTGTATGTAACTCAATACAATATAGAGGGTAAACCAATAAGAACAAAAATTGCTGCTCCTCCGCGTAACTATAGAGGTTTAAAACCTACGTTAACGGTTGATCAATTAAAAGTTGAAGCTCAAGGCAACATAGATATTGTCCAAGAAGATATTAAAAATCTTAAAAATCGTAAAAAATATAAGAGCGTAGAGTCTGTAGGCAAAGAAGAAAACTTTGATACAAGAAAAGCAGAGCTAGAATCTAAGTTCGCCGCAGCCGGTGTGAGGGTAAAAGTAGTAAAAGATGATACTATTGAAAACGCAGGCGACGTAGAATGGGATGGAAAGTCTGGTGTAATTAGAGTGCATCCTACACGCATGGGCGGTGACACTTTAATTCACGAGTTTGCACATATCTATGTAGAAATATTAGGATACAATAATCCATTGGTGCAACAAGCAATTAAAGAATTGCAAGGAACTGAGTTGTATGCTGAAATAAAAGCAAAGTACCCTGATTTAAATAAGCGAGACTTAGACATGGAAGTCCTGGTTACGGCTATGGGCAGAAAAGGAGATCAAATATTTGATCAAGTACAAAACCAGAGTAAGCTGCGTACTTTAATAAACAAAATCATACGAGCTATTGGTAAAGTTTTAGGTATTCAACAAGACACTGCTAAACTTCTAGCAGAAAGCATGATCCGAGGTGAGGGTATGTCTTTGAATGCAAGTACTGAAGCTTTTAAAGCAGAACAAAGACTCAGCAAAAAATTGTCTGAGCAACAACTGCAAGAAGAATTAATACTTGAATTAAACGAACGCATCGCAGAAATGCGTCAACTGGGTATGACCAGTGAAGAAGAAAAAAATATCAAAGAAAGTTTTATTCAAACAAGAACAAACGTAAAAAATATTGATGTTCAAACACAAAGGGATGAGTTTTTGTCTTCATTGATTGGAGACATTGAAAACACATTAGGTCAAAGTCTAGCTTTTATTAATTCTTCTTCTAAATATTTAAACGAAACAGCTCGCAATGCCGAGATGACACAGTCAGACACAGAGTTTTTTAATACGTTACGACAATTAAAACAAATTTTAAGTACATACGATCAAGCTGTAGAAAACTTTGCAGAAACTGGGCCCAGTGATAAGTTGGTTGAATTTAAAGCTTTAAAAGATCGTATACCTAGTTTGTTAAGGCAGTTGCGAGATCTTGAAAAACAAGCAATAAGTAATAAATTAAAAGCCAATAGCTCGAATCCAGACATTACAGAGATTGAATTAAATCTATTTGATTTAGCTCAACACTTAGAATTGTCTAGCTACATGCAAGACAGTAACACTTTAACTTCACAACTGCAAGGATTAGGCGAACAGGATGCAGTTGTATTGCAGCTCTTGCATAAACAAATTAATCGTGTCGTAGAAGGTTTTAACATGGAAGCCAAAAACGACAAAGACACATTAAATGAAATATTAGATACGTTAGAAGAGTCTGGTACTCCTATAGAAAACCTGTTGGATAAAACAAAACAAGCGTTTATATCTCCAATACGAGATAGCTATTGGAAATCTAGGGCTATGGCAATAGCTCAAGGTGTAGATTCTCGAATGTGGGAAGCATATAATAATCATATGCCTTACACAGAAGATTATTATGGTTGGAAATACAAAACTGAATCTCCAGAAGAAAAAGATTTAAGACAACGACTGCAGAACCTAGAAGAAATCGAGAAGAAGAGAGGTCTTACTGAAGAAGAAAAAATGCAACGTATGCAATACCAGAAAGATCTGGAAGACATGCAAATAGGTAATGCAAAAGAAAGTTTTTGGACATTCCACGAAGCAGATATCGATCAAGCTGCGTACGATGCAGATCGTGCTGCTGCAAAAAAGAAAGGACCAGAAGCTCTTAAAGAATTTGATCTAAATAATATTGCAATAGTTCAAACAGGAGCAGGTAGATACAATCGTCGGCCACAAAGAAATACTAAATACTTTAAAGGATATGTAGTCAAAGACAAATACAAGAATCCTGAATGGAAAGAAGGAGATCAAATTCGTCCTAAAGACAAGTACAAAAACCCTGATTACGATAGACTTTCTGACTTAGAAAAAGAAACTATTGAGAAGTTAAAAGCTCTTATGGGTAAACGTATACCTGCAGATAGTACGTTTATGATGCAAGGGTTAATACCTCAAGTAGGTGAAACTCCAAGCAAATCTTTAAAGGAACATCTAAACGAACAGTTAAAAGTAGAAGGACAAAAGCAGCAACAACGACTTGATGCAGATGGTCGAATGGTTCCCATTCCTCCGAGGTTGGCTATACTTCAAAGAAATAAACCAGAACAACCAGTTAGCACAGATTTACGCAAAACCATAAGTCAATTAATTGACGAAACAACTGCTAGTCATGCAAGAGAAACCCTAGCTACGTTTATGCTTGCTACTAGAGATCAACTAGCTGATGCAGATTTAGTTACACCTTCTAAAGGATTAAGCATAACCAACTTTGGAAAGAATAGAGAATCTAAAAATGTTCTGACTAAAGGAGAACGGAGCCGTGCTATGGAAGTTTTGGAACATGTTCTTGAAGGATACTTAGGTGCTGGTTGGACTGACAAAACCAAAAATGATAAAATTGTAAAGAAGTTTTTGACTTACAATTCTTTTATGGGCATTGGTCTTAACCCCTCTGCTTGGATCAATAACATTACTTACGGCGGTCTGCAACAACGTTTAGAAACTCTTGGCGGAGCCCAGTGGGAGAAGAGTCAAATGAAAGAAGCTCGTAAGATTGTATATAAAAATATAGTTGATCTTGTAAGAGCTAGGAAAAAAGGATTTGTTCCTCCATCTAAAGACGTAGCACTTCTTACTTGGTTTGACGTAACCATGGATCAAAGAGAATTACCAGATGATGCAGATGCATTAAACCGACTTTGGGATACTGCATATTTTGGTCAAACATATGGTGAGATAGTTATGCAGAGTCAAGTAGCATTGGCTATGATGATGAATACCAAGGTTATTTTAGCAGATGGTTCTGAAACCAATTTGTATGAAGCTTTAACCTGGGACGGTAAACGCGGAATTAATCTGCCTGAAGGAGCTCTTTTAGTTAGAGCTGACGGTCAACAGGTTCCTTTAACTCTGCAAGAAGTGGGAGCACAAAAAAGTAAATATCGTTCTGTGTTGCAGAGAATACATGGTGCATACAACCAGGAAGACCTTGGCATGTGGCATAGAAAAACTATAGGTCAAGTCTTTATGCAGTTCCGTAAGTGGGTGCCAGCCTCTGTAAAAAGAAGATTTGGTAAAGATAGTTTTAGCGAAATCAGAGAAGAACGAGAGATCGGATACTACAGAGCTTTATTTAAAGAAATAGTTATGGGCGGTCTAAAGAAAGATGGTAAGTATCTTCAATTCTTATCAACCTATAAAGATCAACCACCTCACATACAAAAAGCAGCGCTAAAAGGTTTGTATGAACTTATGTCCGGTGCATTTGTAGCAGGAGCTTCTGCTTTACTTGTAAGCCTGGTAGAATTAGATCCAGATGATGACGATGAGTGGATGGTATTTAATGATGAGTTTTATAAAGCTAAACTTCTGTACCACACAGATCGACTGCACTTAGAACTTACTCAGTATACACCTTGGGGAATCTATGACTTCTACAAAAAACTTGGTAAAGACCCTGCTGCAGGTTATAGAACAGCTACAAACGTGTTTAACATTTTAAACGAAGCTGCGTACTCTTCTATTCATTGGGACCTTAGAGAGTATAAAGGAGGTAGACATTATGGCGAAGATAAACTTCCTATCTATCTTTCTAGGTTAATTCCTTTTTGGAAACAAGCAGCTAGATTTAGAGATACGGTAGACAGCGTTCAAGCTTATAGCCTAAGTTAATCTTCTTCGTTTCCATACCAAACTTGAATCTGCGACAAGTGACTGTAATCTAAATTAATCATATTATTGATTCCTTTAGTGCAGTCCTTGTACGTAGACAAGTTTTTTTCATAGGCTGCTTTAGCTTTGGCCTTTGTGCTGGCCGCTATTGCAGTTTTATTGTCAGGTTTGTAGATTACTTGATCTCTCTGCTGTTCTAACTCTTTTGCATAGTCTAGCGTGGCCAATGAATTGGCCCGAGCAAGACTCAAATGGCCATACTTAACTTCTGCTATTTCAGCTATACGTTTTTTACGAATCTTTGCTCGATCCTCACGTGCTAGATTCCATAGCTTCCAGTATAAGCGTTCACCATCTGAGTCTTGCGTCACGACCAGTTGATCAAGAGGCACAAGCAAAGCATTACAAATTAAAGTTTGTACTCTCTTCAACTCAGTGTTGTAATCTCCTTGCCAATCTATAGACTCGATAATTTTATCGAACCATGTATCCATCTTATAAATAATAATCTTGGTTTATATCTGTTTCCATATCATCATTCCATTGATTGTTACGGAAATGATGATCGAGTCTTTCTAACAATGCTCTCTTTTCAATACCACCTTCTAACCACGTTTTGTCTGATAATTGAAACAATCCAGCTCGGTTAGCTCCTTTTGTTTCTACAGCGCAAATCATAGGATTATTAGGCTCGTAAGTAGTATTTGCATTTTGTTTAATCCACTCTTCAGCAGCAGTTGTATAGAACGCCATTTGTCTAGCGTATCTATATTTTTCAAATGATTCTTTAAACTGGCCTAACGTTTTAGCCGTAGTCTTTAAATCAATTATTGTAAAAGTGCCTTCGTTGTGATCAAGTTTAAGTCTATCAATCTTGCTTTTCAAGGGAAATGAATATTTTTCATCATGCCAATGAACTTCTAATTCATTGTAGTAGACAATATTGCTATCTCCTTCTGAGAACATTAAGTTGTTTGCTCTTTTATTAGACTTAATGCCTAACATACAATTATTCATTAACTCAAGTTGTTCTTGAGTTATAATAAACTTTTCTGTTTGACGCAGGAGTTCCCAATAAGGAGCACCCTGACTCATAATTTTATTAATACGAGTCTCGTCTTTCCACGCTCTGCCATATGCTTGTTTATCACAAGCTTCAATAATAGCATAAACATATTCGTCTAATTGACCTACTGGGTGTAAATCCCCAGTAACTGCAGTTGCAATATTGTTACTCTCCACAATACTCGAGTACATTTCTTTTAAAATGTCTCTAATTTTATCAGGAGTATTGCTAGTATCTACTTCGTAATTGCAAAGATGAGGTTCTAATACAGCCAGGTGTAGCAGGTTGCCAAATTCTAAACTACTGGTTTTTAACGAAGGTGCTTTCTTGTCCCAGTGTTCTTTAAACAATACAGGAGAACCTCCTTCATCTGGATTAATATGTTTTAAAGAACTATTACTGACTCCCTGCACATCGTAGTATGGGTCGTGTATTAACATTATGCGTGATTCTTTTTATGAAAATTTCTGTGATAAATACTTTCTAAATTAGCTGTTCTCATTCTGCTAAAATAGGTAGAATTAATTTCTTCTTTTAGTTTTTCGTTTTTAAGTTTAGCTATAAGCTTTCTCTTCTCATGCTTAGCAACAAGATCATCATATCTTGCTAAATTTAAATCAAAAAACTCTTGATGGCTTTCTCTGTCAAATATTTCATCTAGGTATTCGCTACCTGCTATTGTATTTACAATAAGAGCCGGTAAATGCCCGCATTCATATAAAAGTCTAATAAACCCTGCTCTTTCCGGAGCTTTCTTAAATCTTAAAGTTTGTCTAAACTTTTTAGTGTTGTGTACAACGGAAGAATGATCTCTACAATAAATAGAAGCTATTTCAGTGCATTTGTATCCTGTTATTCTGAGATAGAAATACATCATAGCACGTGCTTCTACAAACATCATTCTCCTGTCTGGAGGGTTCTGTAACTCTTCTACAGATATTCCATAAATTTGACTAACTACATGCTGTGCAGCTAAATGTCTTTTTTCTTTATCAGTATGTTGGTAGCCTTCTATCATTTTACAAATAGCAAATGCTTGAATTCTGCTGGGTAATCCAGCGTAAAGATAAGGAGTCATAATAATAATTATAGTATAAAGGGGACGAGGCGAACCCCGCCCCCTTTAACATCAAACAGACAATTGTAATCTCTCAGATATAATCTGACGTATACCTGACTTTACCTCTGACTCCTCAACAGTATGAGATAGCTCTTCAAGCATCTTTTCAAGCTCGCGTTCTTCCCACGTCTTGTAGTCGATCTCAAAGTACGGAGTACGAATTTGCCTTGTTTCAGTTAAATCCAGCATGCCGTATGCGTAATATTCACAAACACGCATTTTCATGTAGCTGTAGTCACGAGGCACTGCAACTACATTCATAGGATTAACTAGACAAGCAATAAATGCTGCGCTGCCACCGCTACCAAATTGTTGTACATACTGGGGTGTACCAATATGCAAACCGCGGCTACAAGCATTGTTAGGATTGTTGTCGCATTCTTCACGAGGCATACTAACAGTACCTCCAAGACGGACACTAGTGGTTCCACTAAAGAAATCAGTAAACTCAGGAGCTTCTACAAGGCCATTGTTTTGTTCATCAAACATTTTTTGCAAGTTACCTAACACGTTTTCAGGTGCAATGAAATTACCGGTTTCATCAGTAATCACGTCAGTCAACACTGCTTTAAGCTCACCGCCATCAGGGTCTTTAACTGCAGTGTATTCAGCAGGGTTTTTGCCTTCTGCTTTAAGCATTAAATACTCTTTGGGCACAAAGTTAGTGACTGCACTATAGGTTTTATTAGTTTGTTTGCACGCACGGTAACCAATGAAATAACCGTTATCGGTAATTGGAAAATCATAGTGTTCCATGAACTTAAACAAATCTTCTCGTACATGCTTATCGGGATTAAGCAGTAACAACTTGAAAAAGTTGACAAGAGGACTGATGCTACGACCTGAGTCAAGTTCTGTTTTCATCCTTGACAACAATTCATCAGGAATTGATGCAGACTCATAGCCTTTAAGATAGAAACATCCGTTCTTACGAACTAATAGATCTTCCATCGTAAGTTGTAATCCTAAGTCAAGCTCAGTCATCAGAGATGCTACATTCACTTCTGTAGGATTGTATGATATGTTTTCTGCACGCTTGTAAAAACCCGTTGCTTCCGCATTAGATTCAAATTCTTTAGCGTACATGTTCTCGTCAATTATGACATGAACCATTTTGTTGTGGCGTAATGCCGTGACTTTATTAGCCATTTGTGTTGAGGTTTAAAGAAATTAATAAATTATTGTACAGATTGCTATAATCATCATAGGGTCTGTCGCCTAAGATACTCATAATCAATTTAGTACACGGAGATCTGTCCATAATCTTTTTGAAATTTGCATTTATTTTATAAAACTTATCAGCAGAATAAAATCTTCCATTATGCAAAATCCTGTCTTTTTCTAAAAGGGTATCTTTACAGCTATTTTTATGGGTGTATAAATAAGCATCTTTCAATCTTACTACTAGACCTGATTTGTATGGTAGGCTAGCATATACATGATTACCTGCATTAAATATTGTTCTAGTATTTTTAGAAAGATTTTGAGTTTGCCACCTATTAATTACATCTATTGTATCTTCTTCTAGTTTTTGACGTTCTCTTCTAGTGTTGATTCTATTAATATCATCTAAAGACCAGCAGTGTGCTCCAGCTGCAACGCATCTTTTGTAATTGCCTTCACTAACGATAATAAACTTTACAGGTTGGTTAACATCTATAGGAATGTTCATGTCTTTGTAGTGTTTATTAGAGATAACTACATTCCCTGGTTTTCTAATGTCTTCATATGACATGTTCAACCTTTTAGATATACCTCTGGTTATGACCCTAGTAGGACAATATTCTTTAAGTGCTTCTGCAGTCCACTTACTTGTTTTCTGAATTTTCTTTCTGTTTTTTCTGTCTTCAAGCCATTCTTGAGATGGTTGTAACTCCCTGTATTTAGATTTGTCTTTTAGCCATTGGTTAAGACTATTGACAACCACTTGTTCCATTTGATCTACTAGTGTTTCTGCATCTTCTCTGTCTCTTAAATCTCTTTCGTACAATGTTTTAATCTGGTGTCTAACATTAGTAGAAACTGATATGATAGCAACGTTTGTATCTCCCATAGGTAAAGTTTCTTTAAACCAATCTTTCCATACAGTGCCTAAAGTTTCTCCTTGTCTTTTAATAAGGACAGTATGATTGTCATACCCGTCTTTTCTGATTACATCTCTTATTAAAGCAACAACATTAGGCGTAGTAAATTTGCTTCTGTTAGAATTGTATCTATGACTAACAGTTAGTATACCTTGAATAATTTGATTGAATTTCCAGAAATCCATTTCAGGCCATCCTATTGGGAGAGCCTTTATTGTAAATTTTCTGGACATCTCATGTATATCATTGTAATGTTTTACAGGTACGTTGGTTCCTGGAAAAACAGGACCATTCTTTTCTCTACTTCCTACAAGGGTTCTTAAATCTGTAGTAGGCTTAGATTGTTGCGGTACCCATACTTCTTCAATGAGAGTAGTGACATTGTGTGCTCTGTTGTGAATCAATACAGAAGCTTCATCATTCATTTCGATACCTTCTCTGCTCAAGGTAGGGCTAAGTTCTCCAATATTAAATTTAAGAACATAGTTGTTTGGACAGTACATTCTATTATCTGAATGCGGTATCTTGTACAAGATATCTCCTAAAGAAAGCATAATACCATCATGTTCCAAGAACTTTCCATCCCACATTTTGATACAAAATATGTCACCGAAGTCAATGACTGTAGGCATATTAAACTCATACTTGCTGGGGATGTTAATAACCAATCGGTCACTGAGAAGGATCAATTGATCACCAATAGCTTTAACAAACTTGGCTTCGTCGTATTTATCTTGAATAGGAATTCTAATAGTAGTGCCAGAAATAAATTCAGGAGATTCAACTTCATTAATAAGAGTACAGGTTCTGTCCCCTGTAGTCTTTTCCATAAGATAGGTACGTTCAACTCCATCGACTCTAGTTATAACAGAGAAAACAGGGCTGTAAGCAAAAGGACTCTTGGCACCGATGCCAAATCCCCCTATTTGTTCGTTAGTCCCCCGTTTAGTAGAGGCAAAATATTGGGTGAAAATGTTCTCAATGCGTTCTGTAGAGATACCAGGACCATAATCCTTTACATCCAAAAAGCCTACGCCATCGCTCAAAGTAGGTTTTTCAATAATACTAACTTCGACTTTGCGTGTGGAACTAGATTCAACGTTTGCATCTACTGCATTAGATACGACTTCTCTTACGATAGAGCCGTATTTATCTTGGTATACTGAGTTAGACATCAACTCAGCAAGATGGCTAGCAGCATCTGCTGCAAAACCCATCTGTATCTTCTTACCAGTAACAGTAGACTGGTATTGATTGTTACTTGATTTTAGTTTCATAATTCATATTGTAATTGAGGATCGGGTATATCTGTATTCATGTATTCTGCAGCCCATTGTCTAATGGTCTCTATATATCTAGCAAATCTTTCTTTAGACATCTCTGTAGTAGACATGATACGCATGCCCAATACTATTCCGTCTTCTTGAATCTTATCACCTAAAGCGAAGTTTGCTTTAAGCCAATTATGTGTGTCTGTATACGTAAGCGGGGCTGGGAGTGCACCGTCGATGATAGTGCTACGGTCCCAACCGTGGTCAGTCAATGTCGAGCAAACGATTGGCACTACTATCTTCCAATAGAATCTGTTTTGAGCTAAAGTGCGCTTTGTAGTTTGGGTGTTCTCGGAGGACTTGCCTGTCATCTTTACTAATTCTATATATGAGTTTGCGGTCTTCCAACCTCTCCACTGGGGTATAGGAAAAGGCTGGAGCTTGAGTGATGTAGAAAATGTTGTCATCAGGTATTATTCTTGCTTCTACCAATGCATCTTGAAAGCATTTGTGGTAGATCCATTGATTATCAAGGTCCCAGTTCATGGCACCCGGAATTGTGTATAACTCTGCCGTTATAGCTATAGGAAAATCAACTAATGGGTTACATTTGCGTAAATGCTCTAAAAAGTGATCTTTCATTACTCCGACTATCTTACTTCTAAGATGAGGAGGCATATTACCACTATAGAGTTCTTGTCCGTTTATTTTCTTGATTCTAGGTTTATTAACGCTAGCAGGATTGGCTATTATAGGCTTTTTGTCAAGCCCTAATAACCTACCCTTAGCGTCATATTCTTTATAGCTTTGGTACTTTTTAGGAATGTGACTTCCTTTTGTATAATACTTAGGACGTCTACCTTGTGTAAGTTGGACGTGAGTTAAATATTGAGGAATAATTATTTCTCTTGTTGAATCTTGTTTACCCATTGTTCAGCGTGGTATGGAGACGCAAGATACAAATCAGATAAATCTTTAGCTCCTTCAACGAAAGCATAATCCCAACCATATTTCTTGCGCCATTTATTGGCAAATTTTACACCGGTATAATCGTAATCATATACAATGACTATACGCTTAAACCGCTTTTGCCAATCTAATACACACCGGTCATTAAAACAGAAACTTTCGCTTTGAGGTGCAACTGCAGGAATACCATATTCGTAAAACAACATGACATCTTTCATGCTTTTGGTTACTACAAGTAAAGGTCCTGTTTCTGGAAGCTGCTGTAACCCTTGCAAACAATTGGTGTTTTGCAAGAATCGGATGCCAGTGGAGTAAGGAAAGTATAGCTTGAACAAGTTACCACCGAAGTAATAAGCAAAGCCTGGATTTTCAGGATCATAAGAATATACAGTTTTACGATTGCAACGAGCAAGGTCTAACTGTAACACTTTGTATAATCGTAGAGTAGCAGGTGTAATACCAATCTTGTCCCAAAACTGAATACCAGCTGAATCCATATGCCACAAATCGTTGCGGGTTAAAGGAACAACTTCAATATGAGAAGATTCAGTACGTGCTAAATCTTTAGCTTCAATTAGGTGATCGTAGCTTTTAGGCTTAAACTGCGTAACACCATTAAGGTTGAAGTCTTGTATGATTTGCCGCAAAGTTCCACGAAAGTCTGTACCCAGCACCATGCTGGCTATATCAAAACAATCTAAACTTTCTGATTTACTAAAATCGCGGAAGTAGAGTTTACCACCCTTACTATAAAAGAAGGCACAGGATGGATTGTTGTCTTCGCGTAACGGGGATTTAAACTTTTGTTTTACCTGGATAGGAACATGAAGATAATACTCCATTATTTGTTCTTGCGGTATACGCTCTAATACCCATTCTTTATTTTGTTGAGGTCGTATTTCGTACATAAAGTATGTGTTAAAAGTAAAGGGGGCCCCGAAGGACCCCCCTACCTAAGGTTTCACATTTGCGAAACTCCATTACACTTTTGGTGTAACGAATTTAAAAAACGAGTCCTTCATCCTCTTCGCGAGATTGTACTACTGACTCCGCAGGTTCATCTCCGAACATACTGTCTAAATCAGAAGATCCAGCAGCAGCCTTAGGTTCTATTCTATCGTATTTTGGATGATACGATATAGAATTGGGTTGGCTCATAGGCTGAATAAAATCGTTTATAGCCCTTCGGGGAAAACGTGTATAATCTTTGTTGTTAAGGATTAGCTTAATTCTAACAGGTACATCATTAAATTTGTCACCTAAGTTGTCAATAACAGCTTGAGCAAATTCTGTCCAGTTACTTCCTTTAACGTTAATCTCTTTAAGCGGCATATAACAGCTCATTATGTGCTTTATGCGCTCTGTTGTATCTCTCATAGTTGCTTCTAACAACTCTCTATAATCCTGACCCCATGCTTTCGCATTTTGTTTTACTCGATCAGGAACTATTTCCCATTCGTTATGAGTAAACTGACGACCTTGATCGTCTTGAAACTCAAACTTTAATACATTATCTCCTGTACCATCATTCTTAAATGGTTCATATGCTACACGAGTTAATATAACATTTTCATTTGTGCCCGCAGGCATTGGCGTGTATCCTCTTTTCAGAGGTGTATTGTCTATTTCAAACATGTTTAATCAATAAATATATTATTCCATTCAAAGTCTAATACCTGGTTAGCCAAGTGAGGACATCTACTACCCGTCTGCGTGTTATCGCTACCTGTTTTGAAAGAAATCTTTAAATCTCCATCTTCTCGGAATACAAATCCAATTGCGTCTGCAGCACTCATAAGTTCGTTCTTCAACTTACCTGTCAAGTTTAACTCATTAATATCTATAACCTTGCTGTGGTCTTCATCTATAATAGTACTTCTTTTAGTGTGACCTACTATTATAATTCCTTCTGTTGCAAACTCCTTCAACTTCATTACAGCTTTCATCACGGCTTCGCGAACTAACGCAAAACCCTTACCGTATTCCATATCTCCAATAGTTGCTACACCATTTTGTTTGCATACATATTGTTCTATCCAGCCTGCTAAGTTATCGATTGTATCTAACGCTATATATCTATAGCTGTTTTTACTTTTCGATAAAGCCTGACTAAGTTCTGTGTAATCTGCCAAAGTATTCACATGAACCTTCATTGCATCTACATACTCTGTGCCTTTTTCTGTGTCTATAATTAAACAGTCATTGAGTTTTGCAATCGTGCTTGTTTTACCGGCTTTAGGTGCGCCGTAAATTAAAAGAAACCCCGGATCTTGCTTTGTAGCGGGGCTTTTACTAGTAGGTAATTCCATTTATTTAAGTATTCGTGAGTCTGCCCATTCTATTATTCTACCTTCGTCTAAATGCGAAATTAGTCTAACGTATCCTTGTGTACCGTGTCGGTTTTTAAGGATATGTAAAGCTACTAAATTCTTACCTGATTCCGTAATAGTAGGGACATGATGTTTGCCATAAACTTCTAAACCTAGAAGTGCTGGTTGGTGCACAACTAAACATACATCAGTTGCGTGATACAACTGTTTAGAACCATGAATGTCTGTTTTTGTTGGGAAGTGTAAACTCTGTGCTCCCGGATCTCTTCTAATTGCGCTTTCTATCTTATCGTTTAACTGGCACAACAATATGTTTAATGTTCCAAATTCTTTTCGAACTTGAATAAACATTTTAGCTAACTCTGCTAAAGTTTGTACTTCATTCTCTCCTGGCAAAGGTTGTACTAAAAGTACATGGTCAAGTGTTACAACCAAGTTGTCATTAGGAAATCGTTCTTTCATTTTCTTGATTGTGTTGTATATATCTATGCGTGTACCAGGTGTTTCACAAAAGTAGATAGGTTCTTTTTCTACATATGTAAGTTGTTGTTTAATCTGCTGGTATTGCGCTTGGCTCAAAGGTCTATCTGCACTTAATATATCTCTGTATCCTATTTTTGTAGCGGTGCTTAACCTGCGTAATATTTCTGTGCTTGCACTCATTTCAAAACAAAAATGCAACACTTTGCACGAGTGCTTTTGGATACGTGGGTTAATAAAGTCTTGCAATATATTATTTAGCATATAGCTTTTACCGTGACCTGATGCGCCACAAAGCATATATGTTTGGCCAAACTCAAATCCGCCTAGCAAGTAGCGGTTGAGTAAGTCCCACTGTGTTTTCAGCATAACTCTATCTCCTGTCATAGAAGAATGAATCTGCTTGTCGGCTTCATCAATAGATGCAGCGACATGGCGTATTGGAAGACTATCTAAGTTCACGATCTGCAGGTAAATCAATAACGGTTGTAGCTTGTCTCATCTCCTCTAGTGCCTCCCATTGTCTTGAGCTGAACCATTTTTCAATACCCATAGATATCTTCCTATTTTTTACAGCCCAATTAAGCTGTTCCATTACTTTTTCGTGCATTCCTCTTTTTACTATGCGAGCATAGTATTCTTTCTCTAATGCATCTAAATCACAACTTCGTGCAGGTACTTGCTTGCCGTTTATATTTATCCATTTAGGATAAGCTTCTATAAACTGCTCAGCAAGAACCCAAGCACAATTTGTATCAAACATATGCCTGCACTTATCTGTTAATTCAAATTGATCTAGCTTATAAGCTCCAGTATCATTCCAATTGTACAAATAATCACGATCTATAAGGTCATGTAGTTCATCTTTAGTAAGTACGTTCTTACTAATTTCCTTAAGCATGTAGATTAACTTGTAGTTCTTCTCATGCATTATAGCCAGAAATGCATACTGGCCGGGAGTCAACTTTACTTTATGTATAAAGGTGACCCATTTTTCTAAGTCCATAGGTATCATTGAAAGAGGTCGATTGTCGCCTCTGAAGCACCTATTCCCGCTATTTGATATAACAGGTCATCGACGCTTTTCAAAGCGATGGTGTTAACGGAATTTTTCTGTCGTGACTTAAGCCACTTTTCATCTTGTGTATCCTTGACGTACAAGTTTACAATGTATCCTGTCTTTCCTTCTTGGAATCTAATAGCTCTACCTGTCCTCTGTATATTCTGTCTCTCGCTTGCTGTACCACTGCATATGATTGCTAATTCTACGCCAGGTACATCAAAGCCTTCATCTAATGCCTTAGCCGTGTTAATCACACGAACGTCTGACTTGTCATCTTCAAAATTCTCTAGAGCTATCTTACGTTGATACTTGGCCATCTTGCTATTGTAGCTGGTAGACCAAGGCGATGTTCTTCTAGTAAGCTCGTTTGCAAAATCTATACTCTCGCTAAACGTAATTGTCTTTAAGTCTAGCGCATCTATTATTTGCTTTGCAGCATCAATCTTAGGAGGGTAAGTATACAAAAACTTCTTTCTAGCTGCAAGATTTCTATTGAATTGTACTGCCCAAATTTTAACCTGCTCTTTGTTTACAAGATACTTTCGAGCTATGTTCTCGCACGCGTACTCGCTTTGCAAACAATGCATTGCAGTATTAAAGTCATGACCAAACTTACTAAAGTAATAGTTGAAGTCATCGTTCATCTTGCGATATTCAAATCGATACTTGTCACTCATTATAAGAGGAACATTATATGTCTTGAAATCTGATACATATCCTTCCTTCAATGCTTCTGTTAACGTCACGCTATCCACCACAGGCGCAATGTCACGTATCATAAAATCACGCCCATCTTTACGCTGAAGAGTAGCAGTAAGCCCAAGAATCCAATCGAAAGTTACAACTTCAAATATCTTACTGAATACAGTGCTACCATAGTTATGTATCTCATCTAATATTAGAAAATCACATTGTCTTTTTCTTTTAACACCTGAATTAATTACAACTACATCTGTATTAATTAAATTGTTTTTCTCTATTTCAGCTGTCCATTGAGTTTTTAAGTGTTTAGTAGGAACTACTACAAGAATAGTTTTTTCTGGATGTTGTTCATTTGTTTTTTGAATAGCAAGGACCGCAGTGTACGTTTTACCGAAACCTGTACAAGCTTCTAACGTACCTCTGCAGTCCTTAGCTACCCACTTGCGTAATATGCTTTTTTGTCGCGCAAGCCGTTTGCTATCTAATGTCATTTATATCATTTAATTTCCTTTACTGTTTTTACTTTCAGACCAAGACAGATTATTGCCATGTATTAGATACTGGGAAGTAATTGTCAGATGGATGCACCAAATAACCTGCAGGTATAGATCCAAAATCTGTAATTTCTCGAGCTCCAACTAAATTTGTAGGAGCGGCTTGAGTTAACAGAGTAGATAATATCTCTCCGTTGTTGTCAAATATAGGTAAATCTTTTATTCCAGCAAATCTACCAGAACTTGCAAAAGATCCTTGAACTTGATTTCCTACAACATAAGAATAACCATCTAAACATTCACTCCAATTAGCGATGTCATGATTTATATAAGGAGCAGTATCCTTGTCAAAATAAGACTTAAATCTTTTACTGGTTTCATATTTAGTTTTTCTACTTTCAACATAAGGCAAAGTGTTTACAATGCTATTTAAAGCATCTGTTCCTGCTCTGTAATAACAGGCAGGTACATATTTTCCAACGAGTTGATCATCTCCTAATCCAGACCAATATGAGGTTATTCCGTTCCATATATCTAAGTCTGTTTGATTCCAAACTCCGTTCCAATCAAAATCATACACTAAAGGACCATAGGTATTAAGTGCAATATTCATAACAGAATTCTCAAACCATTGGTAATGATCTGCATCTGTATTTAACTGTATACCGGTTTGAGTTGGGGGAGATGCATCGTTTAAAACAGTGACAGGCTGATTCATATTAGCTGCAATAAATGGAGCTACAATGTTTGTTGTCCATTCTGCATAATTTGTACAAATATTTGGAGCCCATCCTTTTGCGGGTGCTTGTTGCGTTTCCAACACATTTACTGCACTATAATTTACACTTGTTCCATGAGTTTCTGTAAACCTTGTTCTTGTATCCGGAACATTGTTTACTCCGAATTTAGGTGACACTCCATGAAGCTTGAGTTTAAAGTATTCTCTTACACTCATCATGTCAACCATAGCAGCAACACCTTGGTGTAAAGGAGCATCATGAAATTCTTTAAAGTCTTCTCCCCACACTGTTACACTAGGGTCAACAGTAGAGCTCAACTCAGAATACTTTCCAAAAGTTTGAGCTACACCTCCTGGTACAGGGGATGCTAATTCTAAATGAGCATTTATTGTTACAGGTTGTTTGTGCAAATAAGTATCAACTTGTTTAGACACATAAGCTAAAGGTATATTTTTAGGTGGGAATATGCTTTTGTTTACATAGCCACTAACATTTTCATATGCTGTGGCTGCAGACCAGCTGGGATCATTGTATACACCTCCTGAAAAATCATTTATACTCTCTTCAGGAGTACCTGCACCAAACATGTCAATCAATCCTTGAACTTTAGCATTAACTGGTGAATAAAGATCTCCAGTAGTATTTAATGAATTAAATCCGTAATACAATTGATTGATACGTGGACTGACATTTTCTATACTATTGTTGTTGGCAACGCTGTAATCATAATTTGTATAAAGATTTATCCAATCTTGAACTGTTGCTCCGCTCATGCTTTGATAAACTTCTATAGTTCCAGATCCAGTAGCAGCAGTATAGTTATTAGAATTATAATTAATAGTACCTGGATCATATGCAGCTGGTACTCCTGTTAATAAAGACTGATTTAACTTACCAACTGTAATATCTGATATTACTAAATAATTTTTTGCAGGATCTAATGCAGGAATGTTAACGCTGTTCTTTCCTTGAGCAACAATATTTAAATTATTGTCAATAATAATTATATCATTTCCAAATAATTTTAATGATGTTCTTCCTGGATCTTGAACAAAGTCATCAACATACGGCTCTTCTTCTTCAAATATATCGTCAACTTCTTGTTCTTCTTCTGCATCCCATATTATAGAAATTGGATCTCCTATGAATTGACCATTAGATTGTCCAATGTTTCTTCCATAAAAAGATATTACAGTAAGCAAATCTTGAGTTGTAATACATCCGTCATCGTTTAAATCTAGGTTTACGGGCAATTCTCCGTTTTCATAATCTTCAGCGCAATCTCCTAACGCAGAAAGAACTGATGATAAATCTGATGATCCTACTACTCCATTTCCGTCAACATCTCCTTTTAATGATGTATGATATAAGTAAGCATGTTTTGGCCATGCACTACTTTCATCATCTTCTAATATAAATTGTTGGCCAGGATTTAAATAAATTATAGGCTCTACTCCAGTGCTATCAAACATTTGAATAGCCATTCTAACACTGTTAGGATTTGTATAAGTTACTGGAACTTCTGCGTTATTAAAGAACGGATCATTATATGTAGTAACCTCTGGATCAAAATACCTAGAATTTAACGTCTGTTTGGTAATTTGCTCTAAACCCCATTTTCCGCCAATGTTAGGCCTTGGAAAATAAATTATAGAAGGGTCCTGGTTATGAGGACCATCTTCTAACATTTTATTAGTTGGGTAAAACTGTAAAGGATCTGAAAATACAAAAGGAAGAGCTGTTGTAGTGACAGCAGGCTCTTCAACATTGTTTGCGCCAAATTGCTGACCATCTTCAAAACTATGGTTTAAAGTTAAAAAAGGATAGTAGATTGTATCATTTTTATAAGCCCATGAAATTAAGTTACTTGCTACATCTAACAACAAACTAAAATCAGATGTATTATTAGTTTCTAACTCATCTGTTAATTCTTCAGATGTTCTTTGAGGAGATCCTTGATAGTCATATCCATATGTAGTGTACTCCCAAGGTCCTACTTCATTTGAAAAAATCTCGTTTGAATCTAATTCACTTAAATCATAGGTGTAACTAGACATATCGCTATCAATCGTAACGTATCCAGTATTAGATTTATCTGTATATACATAAAAAGATTCTCCTGGAGGAACATATCTTCCTAGTGACATTCGTGTATTCCATCCAAAGTCTCCTGTTACCATATACCAAAAAGGTGCTCCGTCGCTAGGAGCGATAATTCCGTCTTGAAATGCTACTGCTAGTTCAATAGCTTGGTCACTCATTCCAGCGCCATTAGTTGCTGTATATATAGTATATAATATAGTAAGCCAATAAGTTTGTTCTTCAGTTATTACATAAGACGAATTATTAGTTGAATTTGAACCATAATTCCAATTGTAATATTTTCTTATTATATGAGGATTGTCGTTCTTACCAGCATAAGGATTAACAATGTTTGGATCTAAAACAGATCTTCCCCGCCAAGCTGCAGACCAAGTTGAAACTTGAAAAAATGAAGTGTTTGGATTTTCTTCAAAAAATTTAAAAGCTACTTCATTTAAATCTAAATAACCTAAAGTTGTGTTTAAAACATCACTTACTTTATTGAATTGTTGATCTTTAATAAAAAGATTAAAAACAACGTCTGCATATACAGAATCAATGTATTCAGATGAAAAGTCTAGACTTTCTATTCCTACATTATAATCAAAAATAACAGGAGTTGCAACGGAGCCATTAGAATTGGTGCTTGGATCGTTTAAACATGCAAAAACTTCGTCATCTCCGTAACTTAAATCTTCATTTATGTTAATACAATTAGTATAAGAATCTTCTGTAAATAGATTTCCATCTAAATCATACACGTAAGTGCTGGATTCCCCAATGGACAAAGGAAAATGATAAGCATTATCCCAATATTCATCAGGTTGTATATTAGGTATTAATGGCTGACTATTTAATAAATTAGGAGGGTGGTAAAGATTTTCTTGATAAGACTCGTCAGAATTATTCCATAAAAATCCTTTATATGATTCTATTTTAGGGCTTTTATAGTCATACCACATAGCATTAGTCCAGTAGCTTCCAGGATATGGAAATGGAGTATCATAATCTACATCAGGCCATTTATATCCCCATGCGTTTAAATAATTATAACTTCCATTATACTTGCTAATATCTGGATAGGGTAATATTGTATTAGATTCTAATAACGCATCGTAAAATATGTTATTTTCAATTAAACCTGCGTTTAATTCATTTTCATAAAGTATTAAATCTTCTTCTGTTACTGACCGATCATAGTCTAATGAATCTAAACTAACATTATAAATATTTTCAAAAAAAGATTCTATACCAGAAGTGTCTGCATAAATAAAGTGATCAGGATGTTCCCAACCTTTTCTTCCTTCATCTAAACTACTTTTTAAATCGAATAAAACTACATTTTGTTTAAAAGAGCCAAAATACTGACCTAATACTTGCCTTCCATATGTATTAGGAAACAAGTCTAATGTGTTTACCCAATCTCCTACAGCAATATTATTATTGTTTGCGTATTCATCTACTGACGGGAAATCCGAGTAATAATAATTCCAGTTTACTATTAATGATGCGTTATCATAAAAAACAGAGTCATAGAATACTACAGTATTACCATCTATTACTAATAGATACTCAGTTACATTAGCGATAAGACCGTCAGATGTAACAACTAAAGTGTCATCTCCTGTTGGAGCGTCTATATTATTAGAAGTTAAAACTATAGCTGCATCACCATTTTCAATTGCTGAAAATAAAATATTAACATCTTCTCCTGTTGCAAAGTATTCTTTACCCCATGCATTGTCGTTGCCTGGAAGCCTTCTCAATTTTTTTACTGAGTAATCTCCTTCGAAAGGACCAAGTCTAACTCCTTTTAACGGTACTCCTTTTTTTGCAAAACCGTTATTAAAATTAAGAGTATATACTTCATTAGTAAAGTTAGCTATTAAATCAGGTATGCTGTCGTATAAGCCACTTTGTTGAAATTCTTCATATGCATCAATATACTCAGGAGGTGCCCATTCTAAAAATATAGCAATGGAATCATTTAATGTAGGAGCAGTTGCGGTATTAAATAATGCTCCGTAAACAACAGGAACGTAAGCGGCGCCTCTAACATTTTCATATTCTAATCTGCCTACAAAAGTTCCTTTGTTCTCTAAAACGCTTCTTTTTCCTTCGTTTATATTAAATTCCATAACTAAGTTATCATTTACCGTAGTAAACTTTCCATAGTTGTGTAATTCCTTAGTTATTATTAAAGGAGCTGGTCCATTGTGAACGAATTCTGCATTAAAAGGTATAGTAAGCTTTTCTATATAAACTGTATCGTAGTTGTTTAACTCTAAATGACGATGGTAAAAATCATTTCTGTAAACACCAACTCTTAACTCTTTTAAATAAAAAGGTTCTCCTAGAGGAGCAGATCCTAAAGAAGTTGTCATAACAACGTCTCCTGGATTTAACCCGCCTGCAGCTAGTTTTAAAGCTCTTTGGTTTGGATAAAAATTTATAGGAGCTGCAGTTCCATCATAATTATATTCATTGGTATAAATCTTTTCTCCAGTTTCTAAATCTGCTATAGGAGAGTTTTGAATTAAAGCATCAGGAGTATGTACAGAAAAATTATTATTAATAAAAAGATCAATTTGAGAACCTGAAACTAAAAGACAAAGACTAGGTTCTCTTTGTAAGTTGTCATCTTCATCAAAACACGCAACAGGACTCTGACCGTATATTGTTATATATGATAACCACGAAACTAAAAAGAGTAATATTTTTTTAACCATAGGTATTAATTTCTAATAAGAGAAACAGGAAAGAAAGTACTGGAAGGAACTACTAGATATCCTCCAGGTATGCTATGGTAATCAGTTATTTCAATAGCGTTTGCTGTATTTCTAGGAGCTGAGGAACTCATGGCTAATGATAGTGTAGCCGGTTCTAATAACGGCAAGTCGGTTGTATATGTGAATTGACTTGCTTGAACTTCTGGTCCTACACTTTGATTTCCTTCTATATATTCATTACCGTTTAGGCAGTTAGCCCAGTTAGCAATTCTTGTATCAATAGTAGCTTCTCCATTGCTAATATTAAAATATTGAGTAAAGTTTTTTGCTGGAATGTAAGAGTCTTTTTTGTTTGAGTATTCAGGTAAAACATTAACAATAGTGTTAAGCGCGTCAGTACCTGCTCTATAGTAGTTTGCAGGGGCGTAGTAACTTCTTCCTGCATCGTCACCTAATTGACTCCATACGCTTGTAATAGAATTCCAGATATCTAAATCTTTTTGTTCCCATACTCCATTCCAATCAAAGTCATAGACAAGAGGTCCGTATGTTCCAAGCGCTTCAAACAAAGTAGAGTTTTGAAACCATTGATAATGGTTAGCATCATTATTTAATTCTTCTCCTGTAAATATGGGAGGAGCCCCTTCAATAGTAATTGAAACAGGTTGACCCATAAAAGCTGCAAAGAAAGGAGTAACAATGTTGTCAGTCCAATCTTGATATGTGTTGCATGTATTGGGTGCCCACTGTTTTTCTGGTATTTGCTGCTGCTCTCCAATTACAGTATTGATGTTATAAGGATTTCCAAAACTTTGTGCTGGCCAATTTCCAGTATCTCTTGGATTCTTTGCACCAAACTTGGGTGAGTTTCCTTTTAATTTAAATCTGAAATAATCTCTCAAGGTCATCATATCTACCATTGAGAGCACTGCATTTTCAAATGGAGCGTCATAGTATTCTTTAATGTCTTCGGATCCCCAGACAGACGCAGATGGGTCTAACTCTGTTGTTACTACAGAATAGGGGCCAAATGCTGTAGATGCCCCGTTTATGTTAGATATTTTTAAAGTTTCTGAAGAGTTGTGTATCTGATCAGAGTGTAAATTCTCTTTATTTCTTTTAGATGCAAATCCAAATAAAATATTTTTAGGAGTAAATATGTTGGTAGATCCAATACCTATTTCATCTTCATAGCCTTCACTTGCTGATTTCCACTTAGGGTCTGCGTATACTCCTTTATTAAAATTGAATATATCGCTTTCAGGTTGTCCTGCACTAAATACATCAACTAATCCAGCAGTAATAGCATTGCTTGGAGAGTACAAGTCTCCTGTTTGTTTATTGGAGTTCCAACCGTAATAAAGCTGGTTTATATATGGACTGATATTAGGTAGTGGATTTAAGTTCCCGCTATACTGGTCAAAATCAGTGTATAGTTCTGTCCATTCTGCAACACTTGCAAGTTTTAAAGAATTGTCCCAAAAGTTAACAATGCTTGAACCTTCTTCAGGAGTATATACAACTGCATTGTAAGTATAGTTTCCAGGATCAGAAGCAGGTACTACTAAAGTTGCATTAGTGTTTATCTTACATACTGCAGACTCTGCAGCAACAAGATAAAATTCATCTACATTAGGAAGTTGTACTTGGTTATATCCTGAAGCAATTACTTTTAACTCAGAGTCATATACTATAATTTCTTCTCCAAAATACTTAAGAGTCAAAGTAGCTGGATCGTATTTAAATCCAGCATCCAAATAAGAAGGTAATTCATTTTCAATAAATGATTCAAACTCTGTACGTAAAGTTCCAGTTAATCTGCCACCTACAGAAACTAAACCTGATATACCTTCAAACTCTCCTACTTCTACGCCTATATTATGTCCTAGCTCTGTCATTGCTAGTATTAAATCTGCAACACCAACGCACCCGTCTTCATTTGCATCAAACGTAGCATTGAAGTTTGTAGCAGGTTCGCATACACCAAAAGCTCCTAAAACATCTGTTAAATCATTAATACTAACTAGCCCATCTCCATTAAAATCGCATTGTAAAGTTGTCCAATATGTTTTTGCTTCAATAGGAAAATTATAATCTTCAAATCTGACATACATAGTGTCCATGTAGTCTAAATATTGAATATTATATTCTCCAGTTTCATCATAAAGTTGTATTCCTAATCTTAAAGGCTTGCTCAAATTAGAGATTGCTTGACTATTGGAAACAATATTATCAGGACTTTGAAAGCTTATAGGAGAAAATACCCAAGCTCCATTAATAGGAGGAGCTACAATGTGCATATGTGTAGGAGAAGAGTTATGTGGAACGTCTTCTTTAAAATATCTAGAAGCAACAAAGTTACTAGAGTCTGTATATGCGTAGGGTACTATTGGAAATTGTACGCCTTGATCTTCTGGGTTGTGTGTTCCAATTTTTGCATTATCAGCAAACTGGTGCATTATTGCAGGAAATGGAAAGTAAGTAGAATCATTCTGCCAGGCATAAGCTAAAATCACATTGTGATTCTCAAGTATATTGGAATTAGGAAATTCAGGAAGATTGCTTGCACCTTGTCTACCTAATGTTTCTACAGGTCCTACAGTTCCTGCAAATATTTGATTAGTTGAGTCACTCCAATTGTAATCATAAATACCATCCTCTGGTCTTATACTAATTGTAGTTTCTTGTCCTATATTATTGCCTATCCATAATCCTACTCCAGGCGGAACATACTGACTTAACTCAACATATTGTGCTGGGTTAAATTGTCCATTGTATAACCAATTTATAATTGGACCATCTGCAAATGTTACTTCCCCGTCTTCTAAAGAACTAACAATATTTAAAGCTAAGTCACTAAATCCTGCACCGTTACTAGCTTGAAATTCTAAGTATAAAAGACTAAGCCAAAAATCAAGCTCGCTTGTCATAACTTCATCTCCAAGCTTGTAATACTTTTTTCTAAAAAACTTCTTTGATCCTATAAATGGATCTATTGCTAATAAATATTGAGAAGGATCTGCTACAGGAAATCCTTGACTATTATACCAGTGAAAGTCTAGATATTGAGCATCTTCATTTTCTTCAAAAAATCTTTCTGCAACTCGATCTAAATCTAAATATCCTAATACAGGTGAACTTACATGGTAAAAATTATTTTCCCTAAGTGCAGCCACTGCAGTATTTGCTAATAAAAAATCTAAATACTCTTCATCAATAACGGTGTTATTCTCAGCGTTTATATAAAAATTATCAGGACTAAGAGTGCTATATGCTGATAACTCTGTTTCACAAAATGCTATAATCTGTAAACTATCGTAGTTAAAATTATCTGCACTAGCGTCGTAACAATTAGCCCAACTACTAGATTCAAAAAGACTTCCGCTAGGAGAATAAACATACTGTACGTTTGTTTTTGGAGGCAAATGTATTTTAGCTTCAAAATTATTGTCTTGTCCAAGCCAGCTAGGTGGTTTTAAATTTGGTATTAAATCATTTTGACCAGGTAATGAAGGATGATAAGGGTATTCTATATACGCTTCATCTGAATTCATCCAAGGTGTTCCCCTGTATTGAAGTACTGTTTCAGTATTTTGGCTTCCTAAAAGAGTCATAAAAACACCTAAAGGAAAAGGAACTGGAGTACTAGCGTCCCAACCTGGAACAAATGTCCCATTATAATATGGGTAGTCGTCATCACTAAACGATGACAGATATGGTGCATCATAACCATGGTAAGGATAACTTTCAGGAAAACCTGCCTGTAATAAATAAAGTGAGTTTGGATCTTCTCCTACTGTAGGTACAATAGGTATTCCAGATACTCCAAAATTTTCAAAAATTTCAGTACTCCCGTATCCACTATCTGCAAGAAAATAGTGGCCTTCTTTTTCGTACAATCTGTTTTTAGTAGGAGTTTCTACTCTCCAGTCTGACCAAACTAAACTAGAAGCCGTCCCTTTATCACCATAGCTTACAGACAACTCATCTTCATCAAAAGTTATCCAAGAATAGTTGAGCCCTTCTAATACAGGATTTTCGTAAGCAGTGATATTAATAAGAAATTCTAAATCAGTAACAGGTACTGTATCATTAATGAATGTTAATGAGTCATCTACCCATTCATAAGTTTCAAAAATAGCTGTTAACTCATCTCCAATATATATTAAAGTATCTTGTTGGTTAGTATTACTATAACCAGTAGCAGTTATCCAAACAGCTAACTCACCATTGCCTACTACTTCATCGATTGTAAGACCTTCATAAGTATCTTCGGTAAAAATAAATGGTTTTTTTATTTCTCTCCAATCTTTCCACATATGTTTTACTCTAAAGTCACCTGCTTCTCTTGAGAATCTAGTTCCTTTTAAAGGAAATCCAGTATAGCTTTGTCCAATGTAGTAGTTCCAAGGATATGTGTAATTAATTTGATACAAAGAATCTATAAACTGTGCTATTTCAGACAATTGATTATTGTCCATTAAGTTTTGTAAATAGTCTGCACTTTCTGTATTCAAATAAGGTATAGCTATTTGAACACTGTCTTGTAGATTAAGAGGTTGGTACCAATCAAATAAATCAACTATGCCAATTTGTTCACGCCTATAATTTACAAGCGTTTCATATTTCATTCTTCCTATAAACGTTCCTCGGTTGTCGAATGTAGATATTTTTGCTTCTTCTTTATTAGCTTGACATAAAATGTTATCTGCGTCAGAATAAACTGTTCCGTAATTTATAAATTGTTCTGTAATAACTACGGGTGCAGGACCGTGATGTCTTAGAATTCCTTCTTTTGGAACTAAAAGATTTTTTATAAATAGAGTGTCTTCATTGTAAATATCTACATAGCGGCGTTTAAGACCATTGCTTTGTACTAGGCCACAATATAATCCTCCAAGTTGATTTGACCCGTTAATAGCTTGTATATCAATTAAAGAAGATCCTGCTTCAGCTCCTCCTAATGCTAAATATAGATTAGGTTGCTGAACTGTATTAGCATACCAAGCGTAAGGAGCATCTGAAAACGATGTCCAATTATTTATATATGGCGCTATTTCACTAGTATAATGCGGGTAATAGTCTACTTCATCTTCTCCTGTTAAATTTAATAATCCATTGTTACCACTGACATATATTTGGTCTTGAATAGTATTTAAATTAAGTACACTTGTATAATTTGATTGAACACTACTTAGGTAAACATCAAATGGATATTGAGAAAAACTAACAGCAGGAATTATTATTCCTAGTATAAATAATAAATACTTCATATCAATTAACAGTAAATACTGGATTTACTTGAAGGTTTATAGGAGTATCAGGATCTTTGCATCCTAAACAAATTACATCAATAGGATCAGTAAATCCAGGTACAGTTTGTCGAGGGAATAACAATCTTATGTTATATCCTTCTGGATATGCAGTAAGTCCTGTTCCAATTCCACTGTCTAAAATTTCTTGTGTGCTTGGAAATTTATTTTGCAACCTAATTCCTGTAGGTATTTCACCTAAATTATTTTTATATACAACCCAACCATAGTTGTCTGTTACGAACACAGTAACGTTGGCTTTATTTAAGCCGGAATACCAAGCTAATTGCTGAGAATCCCAACCTGGATATAACGAAACATCGTAAGGATAATGGTCATTGTTTCTATCTGCTAAAAGATGTTTAATTCTTCTTTCGTTAATAGATACAGGAGATTCTCCACTTAATCCTACCCAATCTTCTAGTGTTTGTCCAAAAAAGCTTAAAAATGAAAGTAAGTCAGAAGTAGTTATTGAGCCATCTCCATTAAAATCTCCGCCAAAAATTCCTAAATTACCTTGATCCTCGCCACCAAAATAGCCTAATAAAACTAATAAATCACTTGTAGTAACTTGACCATCTCCGTTAAAATCTCCAGCTATAGGATTACTAGTAAATGTGACTATATCTCCTTTAAATTGTTCTGGATTTCCAGAAGTAGGTACAGCTTCTGTATAGTTTATAGTATTTAATGTTTGTACGCTATTATTTAAAACAAAATTAGGCCATGCGGGATTTTGAAAAGTATAGTGCCAAGCAAATTGTCCATCAAAAAATGGATCTTGCGTTATTGGATTGTCTATATAAAAAGAAACAAATTCCTCGCCAACTGGTGCTTCATACATTTCACTGTTGAAGATTAAATATAAAGTGTCAAGAGCTATAGCATAATCTCTAGAATGAGCACCTGCCATTCTATTTACAGCTTTAGGACTTTTATTTATAAAGTGAAATCCTGGATCAACACCTATACTTGTTTCAAATCTATCAACACCGTATAAAAACAAGTCACTATTTATATTTGCGCTATCTCCTACATAATAATTCATTCCATACTGTTCGCCCCATGCTACAGGAATTGCACTAAGTCTTATAGTATCATTTGCAGATGTTACTCCGTGTAACGTTAGCAACGAGAATTTGTTTTGTTCTTCCCAATACGCAGCATCTTTAACCACGTTGTATTCTATATCGTAATTAGGCTCTCGTCCATTTTTAAAAGACAATTGACTTATTTTATCGTCTATTTTTTGTACTTCACTTAAATCGTAAGTGTTAATAGGATTGCTTCCTGCATAATCATTTACTATTGGAGCTGTCCATTGATTACTAGCAGGTCCTCCATCTAACCATGTTTTATCTACTTGAGTAAATCCAGTCGACATAAAAATGTCTTGTCCTAAATACTGAAAATAATTCATAGGGTTGTTAAGATTTAAAGCCCATGAATCATATGGATGTATTGTATCACCTATACCGGTATATACTGGTATATCTGGAATGTTATATATATCTACAAGTACATCTGTAGCTGGAGCTACATCTGTAACTGGATCTTCAATTGCTAAAAAATTAGCAATTATTGGAAGTCTTGCAGATGAAGAATGATCTGCAATTGTTGCATTGATTGTTGATCCATTTGAAGAGAAGGTGTGAAAGCTATATTCTCTTTCTTTCATTTCGGGTACCAACAACCTAGTATCGTAAAAAGCATGCTCTGAGTAGGGAGCAGCATAATGATATGCTAATCCCAACCTTTCAGTTAACATATAATTACCTGTAGTGTTTGGGTAAAAATTTAAACCCGTCATTGGTACATATCTATACCAACCAGCTGAATAATTTTTTACACCGTAATCTTGAGTATAGAGACCTCCAAATGGTATAGTATCTGCAGGTGTAATAACTCCTTGATCTGATGTATCTGCTGGTGTAACTAGTAAAGTGTAGTCTAGAGGTGCCAGTGGTAAAAAAGGAGGATATTCTCCAGTAGATACTTGATATGTAAAAGTTAAAGGAGCATCAGATACACTTAAAGTTGTAGGTATAGTGCTACTAGCGATATTCTTTATATTAAAAACGCTTTGTGCAGAGGTAACTTGATTACCAACTACTTCTATTACAAACTCAGTAATATTTGGATTTGCATTGTATACAGACACAATCCATGGCCCCATAAAGCTTGGATTTGTTTTTGATATATTTGAAAAATCAGATACTAACCCACTGCTGCTGTATCCTAAAAATTGAGGATCATTGAAAAAGTCATCTTGAGTATTATCCGTATTAGTGTACAACGGTAATACAGCTGCTCCCTCATTTGGAGTAAATCTGTACCAATTTATACCTGAATTGTTGTATGCAGTGTCTTCAAACGTATTGTAAGTATTAGATCCTAACGATACAGGATATTCAAAATCAGGTAGTTCTAAAGAACTTGAAGGACTTAAATATTTTTGGTCTGCAAAGAATGAATAATCTTCATATATAGTGTCGTTAACCCAGGCTCCTATTTGTACAGTAGGCTTATCAGTAGATCCGTCTACATACTCAATATCTAAAGCATTTTGAAAAGACCGAGCTACTTGGTCCATATCTACATTATACAAGCCTGGATTAAAATTAAATCTTGAATAAATCTCCTCGCCTGTTGTTGTATTTACATCTGTAGTAGACTTTCTCTTGTAAAATATTTGTTTTGTTATTTCTCCTTCTATCGAGCCTCCATTGTATAAATGTGTTGCAGCTGTTTCATTAGAATTAGCTAATAGTTTTACACTACTACCAGGTTCAATAATAAGCTGACCTGAATTTATTTTAAGTTGTCCTTTTATTTCAATCTGAGTATTGTTAGTGACCCTAACAGTTGTTCCATTATCTATGTAAAAACTATGAAACCTAAATTTACCACCACCAAATACAAATTCAGGTTCTTCAAAATCTTGTAAAAATCCTAGTGTAGTTGAAAATCTTGTTTCAAAGACTTTCATATCTAAAAATATATTTGTTGGATTTACAATAGTACCTCTACCTTTTAGACCATAAGAATCATTCCAAGAAGAATCTTGACCTGCAGCTGTTCCCAACAAACAGTTAGGGTCATCTGGCAATTCATTATTTATATATTCTGATCCATCAAAATATAAATAAGTGCCTTCCGGTGCGTATGCAGTACAACAAGAATAAGGTCCAACTCCTGTTACTGCTGTTATTTGAGAACCATCATTTACAGGTTGTCCATTCCAATAAGAATATGTAGGACAACCAGTAGGTTGTATTTGTGCGGAGATTGGGTTACTAGAAGCACTAATTAAAAGTGCAACACACAATAAAGATATATACTTCATTATTATAGATATAGGGTAGTATGCACCATTAATGTAATGCATACCACCCTATTATCAAATTAATCCATATGTAGGTCAGAATTATCTTTCTATAACATAGTCTATGTCTAGCTCACAATCGGTTCTATCTCCATGAATTACTGCTTTTTCTGTAATATGTTTTTGTTGTTCTTTAAACAAATCTCTTGCATGATCTTCCGACGTAGCTTCAATAGTTGTAACATATTCAAATGTTACATGAATCGAATAACCTATTTCATAGGTTTGGGTATCGGGTTCTTCTGGTTGCAGATATTTATCATTGTTAATCGAAAGACTCATTTTTCCCAAGCTTTAGCTGTTGTTGTATCTGCTTTTAATAATCCGTTAGTTATAATGGATTTACCAGCAGCTTCCATATGATGTGTAATTCTTTTTTTGTAGTAATCAATAGTATGATCTTTAACAATAAAGTCAAGCTGATCATGAACTACCATTACCAATCGTATGTCACTTTTGTTTTTGAATTCTTGGCGACATCGTACCATAGCTTCTTTAGTCATATCACCTGCAGTGCCTTGAATTGGCGTGTTGCGTGACATTCTATCTATTTTACCCATATCAACTTTATCTGTAGCAGATCCTTTCCATTCTGGAAAATATCTAATACGTTGATAAGGAGACATAGTTCTTATATGTCCTTTCTTTTTACCATCTTTTGCATTGGTGTCAAGATAGTTTTTAATAGAAGGAAATACTTTAAAATACTTATTGATAAGCTCTGTTGCTTCATCAATAGATATTTGTAACTGATTGGCAAGTTTGTTTGGACCCATGCCGTAGGCAAGACCAAAGTTTATGCTTTTGACTGCCGTTCGGAGCTTTTTGTGTTCCGGGCACGAGCACTTTTCTTTGGTTTTAAAGTACTCACAGTCCGATCTTGCAGCTGTTCGCCACACATCACCGTAGACGAGATCCGCACAGACGGAGTGTAAGTCTTCTCCTCTTTCGAGGGACTCAAGCCAAACAGGATCCTGCGAGCCAAACGCAATAATACAGAGTTCTTGAGACGAGAAGTCTGAAGAAATGTACGACCATCCTTCTGGACAGATGAAACAGTTTCTATATTCATTGTTAGCTGGTATTTGTTGCATGTTAGGGCTAGAGCTTGATACTCGGCCCGTTCGTAATATTTGTTGAAATCTAGTGTGTACTTTCCCATCACTTCCTACATATTTATCTAACCACTCTTGACCGAAAGCACTTGCGAGTTTTGAATTTTCTCTATACGCAATATAATACTTAATTAACTTATGGTCATTACTGTGAGCCAAAGCAAGCTGCTTGGTGTCACAGCTCTCAATATTGGGTATGATCGATTGTAGTATTGGCAAGACTTGTTTTGGACTAGTCCAGTTGATTTCAATACTTGATAGCAATGCATTTTCGTCAGTAGTAAACATATCTGTTTGATATGTCTTTGGAACAAAATCTTTAAATAATAAATCATTTAGTAAAAGGTTGTTCATCTCATTTTTAGCCTCTATAGCTTTTGCAGATGCTTTGTTGGCTAGGTTTAACCAAGCATTTTTATCTACTAGCATACCTTCATATTCAATGTCACCGAATGCTAGACATGCAGCATTTTCTAGCTTAGCACACTGCATCAAGTTCGATTGTTTTAAATGTTCTATCTGTTTTTCTCTTATTGATTCTAAATATTTTACATCGTCTGCAGCATATTTAATCTGCTTTATTGTAAAATCTCGATCTTGATTGATAAAACTAGTTTGAGCTGTTTTATCTACGTTGATGCCTACGTATCTTTCAATTAATTGGTTGAGCTTGTAAAAACCACCAGGCGTAGATTGCCCGTTGTGCAGTAGTTTTTCAATAACTAAAGTATCCCACACGTTATTTAATACAATGTCTGCATGTTTTAAAAACTTGTAGTCAAAGCAAACGTTGTGTAATAGCTTGATACGCTTGTCTTCTAAAATATGTTTTACAACATCAGGAACTCCATTGCGTACGTCAAAAACATATTGTTCATCAATAGTGCCTATTTGTATTAACAATAAAGAATTGTCAATATGGTTGAGCCCTGTTGTTTCACAGTCTACCTGTAAGTATCTAACATCTCCAATAAAGTCATAAGCTTTATTTTCAGATATTTGTGTTATTTCAGGAGACTTAATCGTTTGATTATTAGATATAAAATATATCATAAGTCAATGATTGACATATCTTCTTTTGGTTTGTAAACAGATATGTAGTAATGCCAGTAATTTTCTGACATTGCCCAACCCCAAAAGTAATATGTATATCCATCTGACGCAGTAACGCTGTATCTAAAGTTAGTATCAGCTTCAAACTCCATTGGACGTCCAGAAATTTCTGTCCATTTCATTAAAGCCATGCTTTTACTATCTGTAGACCACATATACCCGTACGGATCTTCGTACCAGGTACTGCAAGTCATTGGATCATTCATATCATATGTACCATACTTTATGTAATTGTCTACATAAGCAGGACATAATGGTTTGCTAGTTAAATAGCACCCGGATGTAAATAGAGCAAATCCAATAATAATTGCTCTTTCCTGAATTTTTCTTGTACGTCGAATGAAGGACATGCTTTAGTACTTGTTTCGTTATGGCCTTTAAGTTTTAAAGGCGTCTGTAATACAGTACCTAATGCCATAATAAGATTTTTTATAGCAGTGTACTGTTTCTTGTTTAAAGTGTCTTTGGGGCTATTGTTTTCATCAACACCGCCTGCGTAACATATACCAATGCTACTTACATTATGACCTTTTACGTGTGCTCCAACACGATCTAAAGATCGTCCTAAATGTATTTTGCCAAACAGATCAATGTAAAAATGATATCCAATACCAGACCAGCCTCTTGCTTTGTGCCATTTGTCTATTTCTTCTACTGTAACATTCTTTGTTTCTGGCGTTGCAGAACAGTGTATAAAAATAGTATCAATAGTGCTTAATTCTCGTTTTGCCATTAGTTATATACGTAAGTGTAAAGTGCATCAGGGCACTCGTTTGTCCAGCAGTCTTTATTAAATACAAGGCTATCAAATTCGTACGGATAACTACCGTACGTAATTATTTCCGATTCCATATGGTTAAGTACACATGTAGCAACTTCGTCACATGCTTTAAAATCACATTGTTTCCAAGTAAGATAGGTAGTTTCTCCTTCGTAAAATCCCCATGTGTACACGTCACATTGAAAAGTAGGGCCTGTACACGCAGTAGGCGTAAGTAGGCACACAAAAATAAATAACGTTATACGATACATGATACAATTATGGTTGCAACAGCAAAATAAGCAGTCATTGCAAGATAAATTAAATCTGATTTGCGAAAGTATTTTAACATAGTGCTAATGTAACTGTTGAAGTCAACGCTAAAAAAAAATCTCTGTGAAAGGAAGACAACACATCATTAAGATGGTTGCCTTCCCGACACAACATGAGCGATTAGTCTACATTAAACTGAATCCTAATCTCAACAGTCTCGACTTTTATGTCGAGATACTTTAACTCGTTTGAGTTTTCTTTAGTAGTTGCTTTAACTACTTTATCAACTGAAGGAATAACTGAAATCACTTTGTCTGATGCAATTTCACTGTTCTTTCTTTGTTTCGTAGGTTCTATTTTAAACCATTTCATGGCTTTACGATCCCACTTAACCAAAGCTCCTTCTTTCTGTGTAATCTCGTAATACCAAGTCTTAAGAGTCCTTGATGTATACATAGTTAAGTTCTGTTCTACACGTATTGCAGCAACTGCATCAGATACATTAGAACCTTTAAGCAGTTGTTTAGAAACTGCATCTCTAAATTTTAATCCAGCTGCCTGTGACAGGTGAATATTGTTGTAATGGTTTGTAATTGGCATATTAATTTTTTTTTAGTGTTCCATACTAAGGGGGAGAGCATCTTGTCCTACCCTCCCCCCGTTCTGGTCTCTGCCATGAGATATATTTTTATTAACCTTCTTCAGTAACTTTATCCATACCAAGTATGTGTGTTACTTTCTTGAAGTCTTCTTTAGATACATAGTTTTTAGCATCACCATGTATCTCATCTTTGAAATCGTCGTCAACAAACTCTTTAATTCCTTCGAGCCAATCGAGGTAGTGTTCGCGACCAAACAGTTCATACATACCACGGTATACATCTTTGCCGTCATAATCTTGTTCTAGATTAATCTCACCATTAATAATGATGGTACGACCAACAAAGAATAAACCTTCATCAATGTAGTCAAGTGTAACATCTACATTGAATTTACGACTAAGCGTTTTCATTGCAGGTATACACGGTGACCAAGCAGTATCCCATAAGCAAGTAAGCACACGTGACTCTTCAAAGCCTGCATGCTGGGGCAGAAAATCTACTTGTACATCTTGTACATGGTATACATCCCACTTAGTACCCCAATGGTTTAATCGCTGTGCATACCAATTAGGCATACCATCTTCACTTTTTAGGTTTCTTTCAGTTTCACCTAAATTACGAGAAGGGTCGCCAATAAATTGTTCAAGGAAACCGATGTTGTTGTTTAGCCCATTGTCTCCTACAAGAGATTTGAGCTTGCCATACATTGCATCGATAACATGGGGTGCGCCTTGTATACGCACTTTTGTTTCAGTGTGATTAGGCATAGCTAAATGAATTTAGATAAGGTCGGCAGAATCTACAAACTGCCGAAGTAAAGGGAGATAGTTATAAAGGATTAACTATTCGTAGATTTTTTAATGACCTTATCTTACGTTATTAAACGTCGAGCTTTGTTTTCGACTTGTCGGTGATAGGCTCGGCAGTCTCTTCTACCACGTCAATGGGCAGAATCATAGAACCAGCCAAGGTAAAGTTGTCCCACCGCAAAATGTTATCAAAGCTACGATTCCACGTAACAGAATCTTCTGTGTCGGGAACAAACACAGTAGCAGTGGTGTACTCCATGTCATCGATTTCGTAGGGTTCTACGTCAATCTTCACAGGAGTACCGATAACAGCGGAACCAACAGCGCTATGAAAAATGTGATTCCAAGGACTGTCCACACCGCTTAACCATGAATTAACAGTAAAGGTACGAGCAGCGCCAGCACACACCTCGTCTTTACTTGTAAGAGGGTTGAAGCGAGTTACTGCAGGAACAGCTTGGATTCTAATTGTTGCGTACGTATTACCGCTGCGATCCGTTTTGTTATCGCTACGCTCGGTAATCTGACAAAAGTATTCTTTGTTACTTGACATTGTTTCTAAAAATTTAATTGTTTCTATTTTGTCTATTATAGGCAGACAGCCTCATCACCCTTTACTTAGGTTAATTTTATTATTTGTACTTAGTTTTGATTGCATTTGAAGAATCTCAGCACAATGTTCATATTGTTCTTCTCGTTCACAAATACGGTTGGCTTGTGCTAGTGCATCAACCCACTTGTATTTTAGATACTTAACATTGAACGGTTGTTTTAATTCTATTTCATATTTATTTGTAAGAAATGCTAAACGCAATTCTTGCAACAAATAATTTACCCACATCATTGCTAGTTCATCTGGGTCAATTGAACTAGCAGGAGTATATGTAACTTTTTTACTCATTTTCGAAAAGATTTATTTGATTAGGATCTGCAGTTTGTATCTGATACCAATCATCTAAATCATCTTCTGGGCTTTTCTCTACATTCTTTAGCTCTCCTTTTAAGTAAAGTATTTCTTGCTGTAAAGCATCACAAGCACGAACTGTTTTTTCTAATGTTTCCATCAGATTAGTATTTACTTCGTACATAGTTTCTGCACTAAGTTTTAAAGTGTCTTGTATAGAAGACATAACTTTTACTTTAGCAGCAGAATAATGCAAGTCTTGTTTTAAAGAATCATTTGCATTATATAAATCTGTAAACATTTGATTTAAATCATTCCATTGTTGTGTTTTTTCTTGTTTTTTTTTGCTTCTATTTCTTACAACTAATGCAACTATAGCTAAACCTGCAATAGATCCCATTAGTATTAGATATTCTTGATATGTATACATGTATTTAATAATTGTGTTACTAATTTTCATTATTGTTTTCACTTTTAGATAAAGACAGGCAGAACTAAAAAACTGCCTAAACCAAATTTAACCTAATGATGAAACATCTAACCATGTTTAGTTTTTGTTCGTCTTAATGCTGACGTTTCAGCCAATGTTTCATATAAAGTGCGAACGTTTCCGCCGTAGAGGAACCTCAGGGTAACGATATAAATGAACAAAGTCACTGCACTGTTGCAATAACTTTTCTACAGTTACCCTGTCTTCGTTAACTTCATACACATAGTCGTCGTCGAAGAGAACATCTCTATCGTCACCGTCAGGATGAGCATGATTACCATCGTATTGGAATTGCTCTGGTAGGGAATTCCATAATGCACAACGATGTTCATAAGAGTTTTCGTACTCCTCTTTGTGTAAGAGTACAAGCCACTTAAGGATCAGCCTTGCTGTGCCTTCTTCTGCAGCTTGTATTGTATCTTGCAAGTCTTTTTTGCCATGTTGACGAACGATGTACTTGCTTGCATTGTACACGTAGCCAATGTCCATTGAATCAATGGATTGTGTGCCACGTGATGTGGTGTACATTACTGTTGGTGTCTGTGCCATTGTGATTAAGATTAGAGTAAGCATCGCATTTAAATCCTTTTGGTGCGCGACGCCAATTGTCAGGTGACCTGTGATTTATCATTCGAGCAGGACCGTAACAACTGGTACAAAGCACAGTCAGTGCTGTAAGAATTAATTTGTTTCTCATTGTATCTGTTTTTGTTTACTAATTATCTAAATTTGTACTCCCTATAGGACTTGAACCTATAACCTACAGCTTAGAAGGCTGTTGCTCTATCCGGTTGAGCTAAGGGAGTTAAATCATCCGTGGAGTGTCAGCTCCCGATGAATGTTGCCCCTCTTTCTGACACGTAGGCAACTGGCGTGCGCCTGCTTGGGCTTGAACCAAGGACCTGCCGATTATGAGTCGGATGCTCTAACCAACTGAGCTACAAGCGCATATGCACGGAACATAGCCCGTGACTAACTCATTCTTGCCATCAGAATGTAATGAGTCTCCCATATTAGACCAAGGGTAGCTAGGCGCACAACTAAGTTGCACGACTTCCTGATTTCTAGTACGATCAGGCGGCTCGCAGTCGTGTTTAACTTGACTGTTGGAATTACGACCAATACCGACAGCTGCAGGCATGTTTCAAGAGAGCCTATCCTCCTGCTGATTCCACAGCAATATTATCTACCTTGTCCTCTATACTTCTTTTTGTAGAGCTTAGAGCTCTTGTTATTAGAAGTTTTAGATGTAGCATGTATACCAGGGTTTTTGGTAAAATTCTTTTCTTGGTAGTTAGAAATATTTTTAGCCATTTTGTTCTTCTTTGGATTTCATACGATGAGACAAGTTATATATTTTATAATCAATCGTAGTTACTTTGGTAATAATATGAATTTTTTCGATACCGACAACTTCAGTTTCTTCAATCTTCATTATATCACCAATCCGTCTACAACTTGTAGGTTTTTTAAGACCATCTCTAATCTCTTCATACAGTTCAAATCTAGCGTCAAGACCATGGTGTTCTTGAAGATTGAATACAATGCCTGAAATAGTTTCAAATTGTTTTCCTTCCATATTTTTTTATCTGTGTATTTATATGTACCACTGACCGGACTCGAACCGGTACGGGCAATACTGCCCAACAGAGTTTAAGTCTGTCATGTCTACCTATTCCATCACAGTGGCTGCAAACCTACAACTTTACAAAGAAGAAGGTTTGATCTGAGTTTTCATTACAATAGGACGTGGCAACTTTTGTACACTTTGTATGTACTCATCGACACCTTCTATTGACATACCTTTTTGAGGTACATATTCTGGATTGTCTTCCAGCTCTATGTAATGTTGAACCACTGGATCCTTGTGTGTATGCGAACATTCAAAGCCTGGTGACTTGAGCTGATCGTTATCAAGGTAAACAACGTTAACAATAAATCCGTTAGGGAGTTCTATTTGAGCTTGCATACCGCTCATCTTTGGATGTACACCCCAAGACAAGTCTTGGTATGTCATCTTTCTTAATTTCTTTGCTTTAATTAGTTTCATCTGGTGTGTAAATTCTTTTATGTATTGATTTCATATGCCAATAAAATTGTTCTTGCTGCCATGTTTCAGCGATAAGTATAGGTGATGCAGGGCATCCGCAAGGTGTAATCTTGCCACCTACATGATATCTTTGAGGTACATGACATTCTTTGCAAGACTCCTCATAATAATAATCGGGTGTGCTTGCATTTGTAATTACCTCTGCTAAAACATTGCCTTGTTGGTTACGATGATGTGCAAGTTCGAAAGACGGCGTTACAAATATTGTATTGTTTCTGATGTACTGATATACTACCATATTCTGTTATTTGTCTGACAAATATAAAACATAATACAGGAGGAGCCATGCCCAGCTCCTCCCATATTACTACGCAGTTTATAATCTTGCTCAGGATTGAGGCCGTAGTAGTCCCACATTATCTAGGCATAGATAACATGAGCTTGCAATACCAGGCCAATTTAGAACGGTAACTCCAATAGAGGATATCGACGTGGGTCAACAATATGTCGAGCCTCATCAAATGCTCTGTAAGATGTACCAGCACGCTTAGGATTATAAATAATCCTGGTTGTTTTCATGCCGATAACATTTGGTTCGTAACAATTACAACCATTATTGTCGTATTCGTAAGAATCAAAAACCATAACCAATGTACGGGTTTTATTACGACCACTGCCTTTGTAAACAGTTACAGTGTCATAATGAGTACGCTTGGCAAAAGACTTGAGTTGAGAAAGGGTACGGATGATAATCATGGCAAAAAATTTTAGAAATAACTACTATTTATCGATATTGTTTTCACTTTTCGATAAGGACAGACTATGCAGGTACAGAATAATACTGTACCCACATAGCTGACCTAACATCCACCCCGGATGACTTACTCGTCAGTCAGACCAACATAACATGCGCCAAGGCACGTTATGCTAGTAAGACCAGCAATAAATACAATGAAATTGCTAATAGCAACATTGTAAGTGATGAAAATATCGTGTGCCTGGAAAAACACTGCACCTGCAAGAAATGCAGAGTACAATGAGATAGCACAAAAACAACAGAAGAAGAAAAGAGAACGCATCATATCAGTAAGGACTGGATTTAGGGTTAATAAGAATGTTATGCTTTTTGAAGGTAGCCAAGAAATAAGGCAACGTACGGCAGAGTTCCGTTTGTGCAATCATACCCATAGTGTCATGGTAGATTGTAAGCCAAGTGTGGTTATCACGTTCGCTAGGCACAGTATAGACAGCCAGCATAGATTTGTCATAGACAGGAAAATGTTCGCAGTGTTGAGAAAAGCTACGTACAAGCAACATATTTGTAAGTACGCCAGACTCTGGAGCGTTACGCTGCATAAAGTCTCGTACATCACGGTATTGTTTTGCTCTGTAGGTAAATGCTCCTGGAACGATTTGTTTGTCGATAGGTTGAGACATGGCAGAAAAAGTTATATATCTATAAATACTGAGTTTAGTATAGATATGAAAAAGTAAGGAAATTCCGTGCATAGCAACTGCTACTTGCACTCGCTAACTCTCTGTGCTGCTTTCACTTATCGTACGTTATTGCAGCAAGGACTGTGCGTTGCGATGACAGTGTACACCGTCGTTGTTGCAGTGATAGTGAAAAAAAAGTATTGCAATGCTTACGTTTAAGCACTGCAACACTTTGCTACAGCACTAGCAAGGCCGAAGCCAAGCTAGTAACTGTAGTAGTAACGCTTTAGTCAAGCGTTTTCGTAACCTTTCGGCTATCGTAAGCGCACCAGAACCCGTCTTCGCCAGTTTTGGCAAAGAACGTAGTTTTGGATCGCCAGTTTTCGTCTGCGTCTTCGAACGAGTACGCTTTGCAGATGCGCTCGCCACCGTCACGTTTTGTGAGGTAGGCAGAGCCATCGCTAAGGGTGACGATTACGCAGGAGCTGAGCTCAACTGGCGCCTGGATGGGGGAAATAGATTCACTCATGGCTACTTCTCGTGGCTGTTTTCACTTTTAGTCAGTCATTGCAAGGCAATGATAGTGCAATAGTCATTGCATCGTTGTTGCATAGCCTGGCCCGGGAATAACCCCCGCCACGGTGTAGGTATGGCAGGGGTTACACTTCAGTTAAGCTGGACCATGTCCAGGACCGTATGGCTGCGGTTCATACGCTTTTCGCACTGCTTAGTCAAGTCCGTAAGCATGCGA
>Ga0070746_10000073_pt1 | contig 46564 bp, 54 predicted proteins | sample VirMetDEL_Mar_21_FD_77016 | JGI IMG/M metagenome (GOLD analysis project Ga0070746, IMG submission 77016) | Aqueous microbial communities from the Delaware River and Bay under freshwater to marine salinity gradient to study organic matter... | ecosystem: Environmental > Aquatic > Marine >...
CCACCTAATGTAAGTGTTGGATCAACAGTATCTCCATCTGAAGTTAATGTTATTCCATTTACGTTTCCAGTTGCTGATACTGTTTGAACAGTACCTGAACCTAAACCTGTTGCAGCGATTGTAATTCCACCTGCTGAATTTGTTACTGTAATATTTGAACCACCAGTTAAAGTTGCTAATACTGGATCTGCTCCTGTACTACCAATTACTAACTGACCATTGGTAGCTTGGCCTAATGCCGTAATCGCACCAGTTCCACTACCTAAAAGAACACCTCCGTCTGTTAACGTTGAAGCTCCTGTACCACCCGAGCCAACGGGTAATGCTGTATCTAGGGATAGTGAGTCTAAAACTGCTGCTGATCCGGATACAATTACTTTTTTCCAAGTTGCCATTGATTAATTGTTTTTTTAGTTAATTAAATATTGTTTTATTATACGTATGCAACCTGAACATTTAAGTTCTATTTTTTTAATATTTTTTAGTCAATTCCTATATAAGCTGATGATGTTGTAAAATACAATCCTCCTACTACAGCTGATGGTACACCATCTGCACCTTCTCTAGCTCTAAATGTAGCAACTCCTTCTTCATTTATTTCAAATAAACTTTGTGATGTTGCTTGAGCATTTGCTATTAAGAAATCTTCATTTGAATTTAATAATATTTTTGCACTACCAGTCATATCTAAACTACCTGATATGCCTGCTGAACCTGTATATGGGAAACCTGATCCTGCTGAACCAGATGTTAATGCATCCATTACATTAGCTGCCATTATTTGACCTGGGGCAAAACCAAAACTATTGTTTATACCAGCATCTTGTCCTAAAAATGTTGGGCCTACTTTATTTGCAGATCCTATTTGATATAATATACATTGTGATGTAGCACTATAATAAACTGAATCTCCAGGTAATCCATTCATATCTCCTCCACTTGAAGAAAGATACATATTTACTTCACCTCCATCAACTCCAGCTGGTCTACTTTGTACGTTTAACAATTCAAATTGAGCAAATTGGCCCCCTCTTTGAGAACTAGCAGCACTAGCTGATGCTATTGGAATTGCTATACCCCATAGTAAATCTCCTGCTTGATATTGTGCATCTTCACTACCTGTAACTTTACTAGCATCTAAATCTGTTGAATTTGCAGGGAAAGTCATTGAACCTGATTCAATAAATATCTGTCCTGGTCCTGGATCTACTCTTAATAATAATCCTGAATTTGAAGATTGAGCGTTACTATCTACTGTAATTGTTGCATTTGGTGATGTACCTGATATGTTTGTGATAGTTACTTTAGTTGGGAATGCTCCTGCAGCTATTAGCTCCATTCCTACTCTTAATTCTGAAACACCAAAGTAATTAACACCATTATCGGCTACATTAGTAATACTATTAGAACTATTTGTAGTATTTCCATTTAATCGTATGAATTGGTTTGCTCCTATAGTATTTGTAAATATTGAACCTATACTTACACTACCAAATAATAATTGTTCTGTAGCCATTTATATAATTTTATTTTTTAATTATTATAATGTGTAACCTTTGATGACCATAGGTGCAAATTCACCTACGTTTGTAATTGTTGCAACGTTTTGATTTGATGTTCTACCATATTTAACTTGTGGCACAATCTGTGTTGTATAAGTACCTCCACCAGAATCTTTTTGGGCTGCAAATACCATTGAATTTATATTTTGGAATGTTGCTGAACCAAATCCTGATCCTTCACGTGTTCCAATTGGGAATGTAATTGCAATATCATCTCCTTGACCTGCTGCATATAAATTTAAAGTGTTTAACTGAGCACTTGCACTAAGTCCTCCTGGAGCTGTAATAGTAATTGCTGTAACACTATCTGTTCCATTTAATGTTACACTCGCACTAAAGCATGGTATATAAGCTGCTTCTGTTCCTGAAGTTGCACCTGAATCAGCTACATCTACTCTAAATATACTTGGATCTGTTACAGTAATTGCTCCTGTTTTTGTAAGACCATTTGTGTTATAATATGTAACAACATCTCCATTTCCTAAACCGTGTGCTGATGAAGTAATAAATAATTGTGTAGATACTCTATTCCAAGAACATCCACCCATATAATTTCCTGTAGACATTAAATCAAGTTTAACATCTGATGTACTAAATACTTCATATCTATTTTGTGTATTAAATATTGTTGCTGAACCACCACCTGTACCTTCAGGTCCTTGTGAACCTCCTGCTCCTTGTGGACCAGTATTACCAGTAGCACCTTGTGTTCCTACTCCAGTTGTACCTTGAGTTCCATTAGCACCTTGAGGTCCATTTGGTCCTGTTGTACCATCTGTTCCTTGTGTACCTGTTGCACCTTGAGGTCCGTTTGGTCCTGTTGTACCATCTGTACCTTGTGTTCCATCTGTTCCTTGAGTACCATCTCCTCCTTGAGCACCAATTGCACCTTGTGTTCCTGCTCCAGTTGTTCCTTGAGTTCCATCTGTACCTTGTGTTCCGTCTGCACCTTGTGTTCCTGTAGCACCTTGAGCACCTGTAACTGAAGCACCTTGTTGACCTTGAGCTCCAGTTTCACCTTGTGAACCATTTCCACCTGCTGGACCTGTTTCACCTTGTATACCTTGAACACCTGCTCCTGTAGCACCTTGTGAACCTGCTGGTCCACCTGCTCCTGTTGCACCCTGAGCACCTGTATTACCTGTAGTACCTTGAGAACCTACTCCATTAGCACCTTGAGCACCATCTGTACCTTGAGGTCCGTTTGAACCTTCAGCACCTTGAGCACCAGCTGACCCATTTGATCCTGCTGTACCTTGAGGTCCTGCTGGTCCTGATTCACCTTGTGTACCTGCACTACCTGCTGTACCTTGAGCACCACTTCCTCCTTGAGCACCATTTGAACCATTAGCACCTGTAGCACCTTGTGTTCCTGCTCCTCCTGTATTTCCTTGTGTTCCTACAGCACCTTGAGCTCCTGTAGCTCCATCTGTTCCTTGTGTTCCAGTAGCACCTTGAGCACCCGTTGTTGCACTAGCTGAGTATAATAAACCACTTGAATCAATAGCAACGAAACCATATGAACCTGGTAGAGCTGAACCTGTGTTCATTGCTACCTGTTTTAATTGAATGTTAGATACGTTTCCTGCTGATCCCGATTGTTGTATAAATGATCCTGTTAAGATCAGGGAGCCTGATACCTGTATATCATATGCTTCCGCAGAGGTAAGAGCTTGTACAGATTGCGAAACTTGGGATGCTTCAATAGTTTGGCCTGTAGCTATACCTGATATTGTAAATTTCTTTGCCATGGTTAAAGTTATATTTTATTATAAATATGTTAAATTTATTGTCTATCTATATTTACTAATATAGTTGTGTCAGTTGTTCTTGAAGTGGGCAAAGGCTGCGCTAACTTCCCAACTGCTACCAACTCATTATTATTGTTATACATACCAACTGTCGTAACATATGGTGAAAAGTATGATGAAGTTACATAATTGTAAACTGTACCATCATTACTAGAACCTGATATTGTAGTTGGGTTTAAAGAGTAATTAAACTCATCTTCGTTTATAGTACATTTGTACTGCGTCTCATAAATAGTGAAAGAGGATGAGAATGAACAAGTAATATTAATACCTGTTGTAAAATTTTCTACATCATCTACTCCGATAGTTCTTCCACCATAAATTGATTCTTGGTTTCCATATTCAGATGTACCATATAAACTACCACTTTCACCTGTAGCTTCTGTTCTAGTACCTCCTGTGAATATTACCATTCCGTGTTCATATATAACATTTCCGACAACAATTGAAGAAGTTACATTAGGACTGGTTCGCATTAATACTCCTTCTCCATCATCATAATAACTACCACTTAGCGTTGTTATTCTTAAAGATTTAGGTTGTATAAAATCTCCAAACATTGATTTAGGTATAGATAAAACTCCTATAGTAGGTGATTTTATTTCTTTACCATAAATAGCTTCACCATATGTTGATAATGGATCTCCATATGATGCTAAACCTACTGTAGTTTCATATGAACTTGTAGGCCAATATTTTTGTGGGTTTAAATCTGTTTGAGGGTAATTATAATAACCATTTCCATCTATTTTACCTAAAACAATTCCGTCTGGTTGAAATGATGGTCTATTAACTGGTTGAACTTCACCTTCACTACCTGATAAGTAATTTTTATAGTAAAGTTGTTCTATTGAAAAATAAACTTGTGATTGAGAATATTCACTTGAACCAGTTGAATATGCATTAGTATTATAATCCCAAGTTGCTGAACCTGTTGTATTAAATTTGTTTCCTGTGTATCGTTGAATATTGACGTCAGTCGCAGTTAATTGGCTACCACTGTATGTAAAGGCCTTAGTTACTTCTAAGGGTGATACTATTATATCTTGCGAATTTAATGTTTTGTACGCCGCCATCCATTCTTAAAAATCTAATTTAACTCTAACTAATGCTTCTTTTGTAAAGTCTTTGTTAAGAGGTTTTGAAAGTTTTGCTACAGCTAATAATTCATTACTATCATTATACAAACCAATTGTTGTTACATAAGTTTGAGGATTGTTAATAAAATAATTATAAATTACTTCACCAGTTGATCCTGAAATGTATGATGGGTTTTCACTATAATTAAATTCACTATTTCTTGCTCTAACAAATACAAAATCTGATGTAACTGTTTCTTCTGAATTTAAAGCGAACCCTGATCCTGATTGCATTGGGCCTAATAATCTTAATGGATTATTACCTGCTGTATTTAATGAAGCATTTGTACCTAAGTTTATACCTTCTTCAGAATCTAAATCTAAAGCTGCTCCATTTAAAATTAAAGTTCCAATATCTGGTAAGAATAAACCATATGAACCTTGATCTGTAGTATATCCTAAACCACCTGATCCAGAGTTATATGCTATACCATCTGAACCACTAATAATTTGATATGCTCTAGTAGTACCATAATAAGTTGGTACAGTAACCATTTTAGAGTTATCTGTTAATTCTAATACTTTATTTGCATTTGAAGAGATAGAACTACTTAAGATTAAGTTAAGCGATCCTGGGAAAAGGGATTGCTTATATCTTGCTCTTTCTACACTAATAACGTAAATTGAACTTTGGGATACTTCTCCAAATACGAATTGTGCATTTTCATCTTCTAATACTAATGTTCTATATTGTCCGTAAATTGTTGATGCAGGTGATACGTTTGGAGCTGCAATTTGGTTGTATGCTAAAGCACCACCACCATTTGAGTTACCATATGCAATTTCAAATTGAGCTTCAAAATTTGGAGCTCCTGATTCTGTGTTAAACACAGCTGCATAATATACACCAGACTGACCGTTAATTTGGTTGGATTGAGTAAACATACTATCAGCTGTTAAAGCTGGTTCGTTACCACTCCAACAAGTTTGAGTTTGTGCCTGTGCACTTACTACAAAATCGTCTGCTTCTAATCTTTTAAATCCCATTGTTTTTTATTTATGTTGTTGATTTAGTTATAGTAATTGGAATAGTAATTCTAGCACCACTATCTAAACCTGTTACTGTTAATGTACTTAATAATGTTGAATTGGCTCCAAATAATGTATTTACTGTAGTTGCTCTTAAGTTAATTTGAGTACCTACTACTGTAGATGATACATTTGTTCCAATTGTTTGAGTTGCAGTTTGGTTTGCTTCTGCAGCTGCTGTTGTATTAATACCAGTAGCGTTAAATGAATTTAATAATCTAACATCTGCAATTGTACATGCATATCCTGCTGTTTCAAATACTTGGTCATTTCCTAAGTAATTTAATGTTTGAGGAGTTATTGCTAACTGTGCTCCTTGTTGTAAGGAAATTGCTTGATATCCTACATCTAGTACTGGTAATTTAGCTGTACCTCTTGGTAATGTAGCTAATTTATACTTCATTATTTGTGATTCTTCTGGGAATGCTTCTAATAATGGCATCCCGTCTATTGCTTCACCATAATATGCTGATCCAGATGGGTGAGTTGGATTGTATAAAGTGTAATCAATCTCATCATCTGCTAACGCAAATTGCGTTATTCTGAATGAGCCATTATTGGCTGCTAACAGTTCTCTTCCTTTTGTAGTCAAAATAGCGTCAACTGTTATTACTGAATTATTTAAATATCCCATTTTTGTTTTTTTATATAAATATTGTTATATGTTATAAATATGTTACTCTATTAGTTTCTTATCTCTTAGGTCACGTATTACTGAATCTGGTGTTACATCTATTTCTTCTACTGGGTATTCTGGTTTAAGAATCGCAGTAGGTGTATTATCTCTTTTTAATAAAGGTTTTATATATGTTATAAAACTTCCAGATGCTTCCATTATTGATGTTGAACCTGTTGCATTTGCTCCTGTTGAAGGTCCATCTCCATCATTATACGTTAATATATTATTCTGTGAAGGTACGAACTCTTTTACAGTAGGCAACGAACCATAAGGGAAAACTCTATCTACTATTACTGAGTTTGGAGCTTCTACATATCTTCTGATTAAGAAGAAATTTAAATCTAAAGATGATTGAATTGGTTTATCAACTGTTAATTGTAATTTATTTACACCACTTAACATAAAGTTTTGTTCTGGTGTAAGGATTTTTACAATTTTATATGAAAATCTTTCATCATTTTGGAATCTAATTTCATCATTAAGTTGGAATGTATAAGGTACATTTGGTAAAGGCCAAGCTGTATCTTGTGGTTCAAACCCTCCAGGGAAATTTAAGTTATTAGATGCAGTATAAGGTAAATATCCTTGATAATATCCTAAACCATAACTATTATTACCATTATCAGATTGTAATTCAATTACTGTATTTTGTAATTGTACAGTTCCATCTGCTGAACCTGTAGTAAATGAAACTACTACTGGATTAGTATATGAATTAAATGGGTTATTGTATAAACTTATATTACCTGAATTTTGTAAATCATTATAAAGTTCTACCACAATATAATTTGGATCACTATTATCTAGGTCAGTAATACTACCTGTAAAGTTTTGATTTGGGAATCCTACTCTTTCTATTTGTAATTTACCCATATCATTACCAGCTCCTATAGCTGCTATATTTGTGGCAAATGATGATAAACTTCTACCTAAAGCATCTGTTTTACGCATAGTTATTCTATTCGTACCTTTTTGATTTTTAATAATATAATTATCTGTTAATGTAATTACTAAATCACTACTTACGGTACCAAATGTAGGGAAACTACCAAATCCTTCTAATGATAATTTTGAAAAAGTAATAGTATCACCTGCTACAAATCCACCACCACCAGTACTACCTCCATTATAAACTAATATATCTGCTGTAATGCCTGCTCCATTGGTTAATGCTCTTAATCTAAATGATACATTATTAAAATCTCCTTTACCTGATGTTGATGTTGGTGTTGCAAATCTAACCCCTGCAGCTGTTGCTGTTGGTCTAGTTGTTACAGCATCATTCCATATAACATTATTATTTGGAATTGTTCTTAATGAACCTGAAGCTGGTTGGAAATAAATACTATTTGCTCCTGGGTCATTAACAGTACCTGTTTGTGAAAATGGTACTGAGCTTTGGTTTAGATTAAATTGGTATGCATTGGTAGCTGTACTACCTGATGTAAATTCCCAATATGGGAAATTCATCGCATTTGATTGTAAACTAGATGCTACTTGGTTTCCAATTACATTCATTGAAACATAAGGACCACTTGATGGGAATGGTGATTGGTATAATATAGGTTCTGCCGTTGATCCTCCAGTTGCACCATCTCCATTTTGTGGTAAATAAGTTGGATTAAATCTATTAATTTGTGGTTCACCTGTTTGATGATCTGGTTCATCATTAAATTCACCTTCACATCTAAATCTATATCTTCTATCTGATTTAAGAGTTATATCCGATTGGAAAGCAAAATGATAAGTTACATATTGTACTTTACCATAAGATCTACCACTATTTTGATTAAAATATGCTTGAGTATCATTTGATTCTACATCATAAAAATATTCAGTACCTTGTGAGTTAAACCCATAATTATCTGATAGATTTTTAAGTGATGCTGTCCATGTATCTCCATTAGTTACACCATCAACATCTCCCATATAGAAAGTTATATAAGGTTCTTCATATCCTTGAGATGAATTATTTGCTAACCATTGAAATTTTTCTTCTTGCCATTGAGTTTGACCTAATGATAAATTATCACTATCAGTAGATTCAAAAGCAAATCTAATTTCACCTACTGTACCTGTAATCCACTTAGTTTTCTTTTTATTCTTTTTCTTGATAAATTTCTTTTTCTTATATGCACTAGGAGCCGTTGCTGGTAATACAAATGTTCCTCTAATCATATAATCATCACTTAAATCTCCTGAACCTGAACCTAATGGGTCTGTTGTAAAGAAAATTTCACCTGGGTTACCAAAATATTGATCTCCAAATACATTAGTTGGTGGAGAATAAGGTACAGCTATTGATGATGTAATAATAGGTAATTCAATAACGCCAGAAACATCTTGTGGGTTTCCTCTTTGAATACCAAAACCAGATCCTGATTCAATATTAAATTGTGTTGATTGGAATGTACCTGGGTTTTGAGGATAAATTCCTCCTTGTTGGTCTGCAATACCTTGAGCAATGTTATGATAAACAACATTAAATGAATTTTTGTAAGCTTCAACTTGACTTGAACCTTGAGATGACATATCATACTCAATAAATGATGAAGTAACATTTGAAATTTGTTCAGCATTACCTGCAATTGGAATTGCATCAGCAAATGTATTTGCAGAGGTTTGTGAGTATAATAATGGTATAGCTTGTTTACCTACTTTAAATGTTGTTTGGAATCCGTTTAAGGCATCAAACTGTGTTGAACCTGAAACCTGATTAATACCTACTTGTCCTAATCCACCTTCATCCCATGTACCTAATACATCATAAGCAGTATAAGGTGAAATTAATGGGCTTAAAGCATCACCTCCAGGATTAATCATGTATAATATGTTAAATTGAGTTTTACTATTAACTACTGGATATGGGTCTGTTACCTGATCACAATAAGCTAAATAAGCTCTTTTATACTCAATTACTGGTGAATTACCAAATGTACCTGCTGCACCAACTATTGAATTATAGAAATTAGCTGATGTAAATGAACCCTGATATCTAGGATTATTCCAAGTTTCTAGATTATAATTTGAAACAGGTACTGTTGACCTTGCAGCATTTCCAGATAATATTAATTGGAAATTACTTGGATCATATGGGTCATCATTATATTCTACTAATTGAATATAAGGATTATTTCTTTCTAATACTACATTATTTAATGTTGGTTGACAATCAGGTGCATTAGAAAAACCACCTGTTCCTCTAAATGCATTATCTATAAATGTAGGTACTCTACCATCTCCATTTTCTAATTCAGCTGCGTTTTGGAATTCTAATTGGTATTCACTTACTACTAATGAATTTTCTACCATAGAAGCTGGATCAGATCCTGATGTTACTGATAAAGATAAATTTAAACAATCTTGGAATGATATTGATTCAGATGGTAAAACAAAACTTGTTGTTATTGCTACACCATTATTTCCATAATCACCTCCTACTGTTATAAATTGTTCTGTATGTAAAGGTGTATCACCTTCTCTTGGTATGTTATTAGGGTAATTACCTTTATAAATGTTAATTGAAGCTGTAGGCCAAGATGTACCATCACCTGCTTCACCCTCACCATATAAAGGTGGGTTTGGTGATAAGGAATATGTTACATCTGTGTGTGCTCCAAGTTTTACATCTCCATATTTAGCTGATTCAGGATCACTACCTGTCCAAGCATTTAATAACATTGAACATGTAACGTAAATATCTTGTGATGGTAATTGGTTAAATACATACAAACCATCAATTGAACTTGATAATGAAGAAGATAATGATAAATAAACATCACTTATTCTTGTTGCAAAAATATCTACTGGAGGGGTTCCTGTACTATTATTATTTGTAATTTGAAGATTATAAGTAGCACTACTATCATCTCCTGATGATGATACAGTTCCTATAAGAGCAATAAAACTACCATTAAATCCTGGTGAAATAGTAGAAAATTGAGGATTACCATTTGAACCTGTATATGTTACTGTTACATCACCTGAGTTTAATGTATCTACTGTTGCTTTATATACTACATAATCATTATTAAGTGTATATAATCCAAATTGACTTGATCCTGTTGCTGCTGTTCCATCAGCAGATGTTGTATCAAAATTACTAGAAGTATAGCTATATACCCCATTCATCATTTTAATTGTTGAGAAACTTGGGGTAGTATTTGATGTTGCAAATTGTTGTTGAGCAAGAGTTGTTATCAACATAGGACCATCCATTGACATCGAAACAGGTGCATTTGCTGATGGAGGCCATGTTCCATTTGTTGTACCATTAGAAACTGCTACTGTAGAGTAATCTGTGTATGTTGTTGAATCTATATCACCTACATCATATTCTACATAATTTGTAGGATCTGCTATTTCTTCAAATTTTATTTTTCCTTTTGGTTTACCAAAGTGTCCAGATTGACTTACTCTATATAATAAAGTATTTTGTGGGTTAAAAGTAATACCAGTTTTTGTAATATTTACTTGTGTTGCACTAGCAGGTGTTGAATTATTTGCTAAAAATTTACTTGTACCTGGGTCTCCTGAAGTTGCTGTATTCCACTGTCCTGCTGCTGATTGAGATTGAGCAAAGCTTGAAGCTGATGAAGATTCACAAAATAAATTCCAAGCTGAACCTACTGCAGGTGGTGTTCCTAATAAAGAATATTTAGTAAAAACCCAAGGTCTAACTCCCATTTCTTGTTTAAATACTGTAAATGAACCTGATGCTCTTGATTTTGATACTAAGAAATTATTAGAATTATAATCTAAATTACCTACTACGTCTTGTTGTTTTACATTAAACTGTAAGCTACTTACATAATTATTTGTACCTCCACCTGTTGATTCATTGTAAAAATTTCCAATTGGTAACCATGGTGAAGTTGGTACACCAGACCCGGTTTCTGTCAACATATATAATTTAAAGGGTCTGTGTAAATAAGCGTTATATTGTGTATGATTTGAATCTCCTGGACCAGCATCTGTAGGTGTACCTTGTGGTACTGTATTCACGGGTTGTATGCCTCTATATACCCATAATTCTTGATCATCTTCAATTGGTATAGAAAATCCTTCTCCATTACTTGCTGAGTTATATACTGCTTCACTTTGGTAACTTATTGATTGACCAATTGATTTTATTCTAGCTACAGTATTAATATCAGTTAATGGTACTGATGCTTTACTACTAGTGATTAAAGCATTCATATCAGCTACATTAGTCAAAGAGCCATCTGCTGAACCAACTAGTATTTGATTCGTATCTTGTTTGTAGTAGTAATATACTTCTGGTTGACTTGGCATTATGCTAATATGGTTTTATTGTTATAAATATATTCAGACATTTTTTGTATTCCAAGGGTATATTTGCCTTCTTTAAGCATTTTTTGAGCAAATTTAAATGATTTAGTAGGTTTATCATTATATTTTGCCCAAAGTCCGGGGTAAATTTCTTTCCCATTATCATATTCTCTTAGTTGATGTCTATCAGGGGTTTGTTTTTCCATTTCATTAAAATTTCTAATTCTTCTAAATGGTTCCCAAGTTAAATATGGCCATACAATTCTATCTTGCCATACTAGATCAATTAATAACCAATGTTTAAGTCCTAAACTTATTCCCTCATCTAACACATGCTTTAAATCATCTGGGTGTCTAAATTGTCCTGTTAATATAACATCAACATCCCATGTTTCTGTTCCTTCTAACATACCACCACATATCCAAACTTCAAATTGGTCTAAATGTTTAGTTTTTTTAAACTTATTCCACCATACTTCAACAGCTTCAAATGTTGGTCTTTCCCATGGTCTATTTGTTACATGCTCCCCTATTCTATAAAACGTTTTCTTCATTTAAATCTTTTTTATGATGAACCAAATCCACCTCCATTACTACCACCTTGTAGTTCGTAAAATTGAGATACTAACACACTAAATACTACTTGAGAAGGGTTACTTACATTAGTAAATGTAATTTGTGCTTCTCTTTGAAATGTGTTTGTAGTACCACCTCCTGTATAACCTGATGCTACTCTGAAGTTTACTAATCCTGTTCCTGTTTGGTTTGTATTTAATGGAGGTGTTACACCTGAAATCCACCCTGAACCATCAAGATAATTTATATCCCATTGCCAAATACCTGTGTTTAAACTACAAGTTACTTCTATATTACAATCAGTATCCCCAGTATTTGTTAAAAGTGATAAGTTTGAATCAGGATTTAAAGTTATAATATTAATTCCTCCTCCTCCAGAACCAGGACCTCCACCACCAGGGCCAGGATTAAAGTTTGGTTGTGTAATAATTGGTGCTGATGTAGGACTAGGTACTGTATATTTTTGAAATGATAATGGTATTCTTTCAGCTGATGCTGTTATAGATCCTGTGTAAAATTGTAGATCTGTTTGACCGCCACCTCCTAAAGTAGATGAAGCACTTAATATTAAGAATGTTTCACCTCCATTTCCTCCTTGATCCCCAGCATTCATAAACCAAGGGTATACACTTGCTTGATATGGATTTTCTTGATCGTTATTTGTTTCTTTAGAACCAGTATTAAAGTTACCTAATGGATCATATAAAAATCCTAAGTTTCCTACTTGATCTAATTCTCCATCTGATGTATTATCCCACCAATTTGCTGTTGCCCAACCTCTAAAAAATGATTCTGTTGACCATAATGATGTTGGTGAATCAGCTTCAGGTGGATAATAACCTTGAGCAACTGATCTTGTAATTCCTGTTTCATGTACTACATTTGGATCTTCCCCTGATGATGTAGCATAATAAACAAATTGTCCACTTGCACTAAATGTAAAATCATAAAATAATTCATCATATGATGTTACTGCTGTTGTAGATGGAGCTTGATTAATAAATAATAATACACTTTCATTACCAAAAGGTGGTGTTTGTACAGATGCATTACTAATATAATAAGTTTCAAAACCTTCATCTATTAATTCATTTAGATAATTAGCAGCACCTTCTAATGTATATGTTACAAATCCAGAATCTTGAATAAATGCTAATGTATCTTCTCCATTAATGTCTTCATCAGACATTTTAATATATTTTACTTTATTAGATGGTATTGGATCTAATTGAGTTGTAGATAAAACACCTTGTAGAGGACCACTAGCGTTTGTAAATCCTGCTGATACAAGTGTTGATTGTGGTATAGTTATTGTTCTATTACCATTATATTTTTTCTGTACCCCTGTAAATAAGTCATCTGCTCTTAATGTAACAACAACTTCACTTGAACCTACTCCAAATGTACCTGCTGCAAATGTGATAGTATCACCAACATCATATAAACTTCCTGTTGCTATAGCTTCAATTGTTGCAACTTGTTGTACTGCAACTGTAACTTTAAATGTTGCTCCTGTACCAGTTCCTGATGTAGATGTTGCTGATACATTATCATAAACATCATTAACTCCATCAAGTATATTAGTTGTTACAGCTTGGGTTAAATTAGTAGTACCTGGTACTAATGAAGTTGCAACGAAATATGCTGAATCAATGTGCATTGTTGTTGAACCCTGAGTAATTGGTCTACTTACTAATTCAATTACACCACCAGATCCTTCAGCACCTGGTCCTCCGTATGTAAATGAATTTACTCTTGCTGTTTGTTGTACAGTAGTTGTAACAAAATATTCTTGGACTAATTGATGATTATTTCCTGCTGCTGGGAAAGAAACTGTATCTGCCCAGAACCAGTTATTACCTGGTTGAGGTTGAAAATCTGCTGAACTTGATATAAAATTTTTCTCTGATATTAAATTATCATTAAACCATTGGATATAAAAGAAATAATCAATTCTACTATCTTGTCCAAAAAATGCTTTACATGGGTTGTCTTCAAATAACCCAGGTACTATTGTATTAATAAATTCACCATTATAAAATTCTCTTTGGTCAAATCTATCATATGAATGTGGACGCTGTCCATATTGATTTTGGGTTGATTGTGTAATACTAGAACCCATAGGCATTCCAATACCTAAATTTGTTGAAAATGGTTCTTGGAATTTTTGAACAAAACCTGGATATCTATGTGCAAATTGTGAAGCTGAAACTTCTGCTGCTGTTTTACCACTATAAGGACCTTCACTTATTGAGAATTTAGCTGTATATGATGCAGTTAAATCAGATGCTACTTCTGATCCATCTGGTAATATATAAGGGATTAATTCTGTAAATGACGAAGATACATAAGTACCAGCACTAAATGCTGTTGAAATTGGGGTTACATCTATATCCCAATATCCTGTATTACCTGTTATACTTTGGTTTTCTGTTGTTAATTCACAAATTAAATCCTTTGTAAAAGATGTTGGGAATCCTGCTGCCTGTAAATCAGCTGAAGAAAACGTAATTGTTTCTCCTGCATTGTAATCAAATCCTATATTTTTTACTACTACAGATACAAAGGCAAATGAAGGACCTATTGTTGATATTGTAAATGTAGCACCTGTACCATTACCACTTGTTGAAGTAGGTGAAACATCTATATTTTGAGCTGTACCCGTTGTTTCTGCTTCATTTGATTGTTGAGTTACTCTTACAGGTGTTCCTGTTACTAATGGAGGTGAAATATAATTTAATGAATCAATTCTATAAGATGCTTTTAAATCTCTTTGATATTGATTTTTATCTGGGTTATATTCTTTACTAACAAAATTAGTTAATTGACCAAATTCAATTGTTGCACCTAATGTTTGTCCTACTCCACTTGCTAATGAAGCACTAAGTCTAGTTAAAGGATCATATAAATTTGGACTATATTCAGAAACTGGTCTATTACCATTTGATAATGAGTTCATGAATATTTTAGTTGCTGTAGCTCCATCTTGACTGTTAAATGCAAATTCACCTTGTGAAGAGGATGCTATCGCTGTACTTGAAATTGAGTGTGTGTAATCAAAGAAATAATTAAAGAAATCCATTGATTCACTAATTGGTGCTGCAAATATATTGTTAAATGGTTCAAAGACACCACCTGTTCCTCCACTGTATCTATATACTGTTGATCCACTTGCATAATTTTGTTGAGGATAATCTGAAGTTCCTAAAATAGGAGCTAAATTATTTTCACCTATTGTTATATTAACATCATTTGCTACTGATGTTGGTGAACCTGGAGTTGCTTGTAATGTTGGTGCAACTGAAGAAGATATAGATTGTGAGGTTAATGTTATTACTTCTCCTACAGAATATCTACTACCTGTTTCAATTACTTGAAATTGAGTAATTTGATTAGATACAACTAAAGGTACAAATGTAGCTCCAAATCCTGAGCCATTAGAACTACCTGTTATAGCTGTAGCTCCTCTACCATCACTTAAATTTACTGTATTTTGTGCTGCTGAAGCAGTTATTACTTGATCATTAAATAAACTTTCACCTGGTCTTTCTTTTGCATAATGTACATTATAATCTCTTGGGAATGATTTTACTGAACCTGAATATGTTACATCTCCATATGACATTGATGGAGGTGCTTGTACATTTCTTTCTAATAAATTTTGTTTAACTACTACACCTGAACTTAATGATGTTCTAGCTGGTGTAAAGTCTTCAATCATTTTAAATAATGAATTATCAAAGAATTTAATTAACCTAATAAAATCATTTATATCATAAGATGAAATATATTTATTAAAATAAGCATCTCTTAAAGCATCTAATTGTGGATAAGATGTTTTAGATTCTGATATTTGTCTAGGATCACCTATATATTCTCCTAAATTAAAATCACCTATTTGTGCTATAATGTCATCATTAACTTGATCAGTTGGTGAAAATGCTACTTCTAAATAGTTAATACTAGGATTACTTCCACTTGGGAAACTTTCTTGTTGTACTGATCTATATGGTGAAAGTGTAGAACCTGAAGGGATAACTGTATTTACAATTCTAATTTTATCTGATATTCTATTTTTTATACCACCTGGGGTTTGGTTGTAATAGATTGATTCTGTGTTTTGTATAAAAAGATTATTTCCAATTAATTCAAATTCACTATGTCCATCAAAAGATTGTGTTATTGCCCATGACCCCGTTACTTTAGGATGAATAGATTCTCTACTACCTGTATTTAATTCTGTACCTAAATCTGCTCTAAATACTAATTCCTCTGGGGTTGAATTGATTGAATTACCTTGAGTAGAATAAGGGTTAACTACATAATCAAAAAATAAACTTTCACTTAATACACAATCCCAATATCTTACTTCTTGTAAAGCACCAGTTAATGGTATATAATCAACTGAATCTAATGTTAAAGCACTTGCACTTGGGAAATATGATACTTGTGTAGCTGACCAATATTGAGGATCAACTACTGTTGTTGAATCCGAAGCCGAAAATCCTATTTCTTCTCCTATTCTATTTGCTCCATAAAGATATGCTTCCATTCCACCATCATAATCAAATGATGCTTGAATTGACCACCAACCTCCATCAAAGAAAGGTAAATCAATACTTGCAGATCTATCATTTCTAAATCCAATATCACCTTCAGGATAAAATCTCATTGTACCATAAGCATTACTTTGTGATGGTACTGATCCTGAATAAGATCCACTTCCTAATCCTGAACCTGTGTATTCTAATGTTATAAATGCTCTCGTAGTATCACCAACCCAAATATTTTGATAAAGAGAAGCTGTTGGAATTCCTGCTGTCTTAAATCTAAATTGTATTGATTGAGGTGATTTGAATAAATTAGGCCATTCACCCGCAGCTACGAATGAAGAAGTTAATGCTGAATAACTATCTGGACCTTGTAAATGAAGAGCATAATTGTAAACGTCTTGTTTTAAATCCCAATCTAATGTAAAATCTCTATCTCTACCTCCAAATTCACTTACTCTTAAAATTGTAGATGGAATACCATAAGAGGTAATTAATGCTTTTAAACCAGCTATAGTACCTTTCTTTTTAAGTAAAAGAGGTACGTTGTGGTAAATACGTTTATATAACTGTTGATTTAGTTCTTGTTGTGGGACTATGTCATTTGATGCTGATATTTCAGTATCTACGTATTCATACCCAGAAGGTGTGTCAACTGCACCACCAATTGATCCCGTCATATATGGGAAAGGGAATGCACTTCCTGATGGTGTAATTCCTAAAAATGCTGTATATAAATCGTCTGTATTAAAGTTACTTGAATATAATTTAATACCAAAATCTTTAATTGCATCTGCAACTAAATCTCTAGATATACCATAATCTAATCTATTGTCAGCATTAAATCTATTTGTTAAATCTTTTGTATATAACCAAGTATTATCATATTGTTGAGCGACCATATCAACAAATAATTCATATTTTTCATTATTTGGATCCGATCTTAAGTATTCAGGTATAGCGTTATATAGATAATTATCATTTTCTAAATCAAATCTAGATGCTGATCCAGCTTGACCAGTATCATCTGTTGCATTTCCTAACCAAGATATAGCTTCAGCACTACCTGTAGTTGCTAATATGTAAGGAGGCTCTGTGTTTGTTTTAGGCCATGATTTTGCCGATCCACTATTAAAATATAAGAAATATTCATATCCATCAAAGTTTTGAATTATATCAGTTATTTTAGTAGTTAAAACAGCTTTACTTGAACTATATTCAAGATTAGTAGATTCATCACCTATTACACTATTCATTTGATTAGTATAATTTTCAATTAAACCTACTTTATAAGCAAAATTTTCTAATCTTGTGTATGCTGAAGAAAAATGAACAAAATTTTCATATTCTTCATAATTTACACTAATATTTATTTCTTTTCTTTCTAGTATATTATTTAACTGTTCAAAAGAACTAGTTAAATCTGTTCCAAGTAATGTATTAAAATCATATGATTGACCAGATGCTCCTTGTTGTTGAGTTATTTTTAAACTGTAGTTAGGGCCTGATATTGCTTGAAAATCATTTGGTTCAAATTCAGGATAAGGTAAAGTTACATTATATGCTTGTGATGTAGATATTTCTCTTACAACCCATAATGTAGATTTAACTTGAAATTGAGGAGGTAATGGCTCATATAATTTAATTAAAAATGATGGTTCCTCTAATTCAGTATCAACTTTAAAGTTATTAGCTATTACTTGTTGATCATTACCAAAATTAAGTAAAAAATCATAAAAATATTCTGATTGTTCTCTAGTAGTAACAAATTCATTACCTGATGAAATCATATCTTCATCACTAATAACGTTACTCTTTAAACGTAATTCTGTTCTATCACCACTTATTTCACTAATATAATAATTTATATTAATGTCTGAATTTAATAACTTTCTATAGAAGTTATATGTTGAATAATATTTACCTACATCATATCCTATTTCATTAATATCTTTATCTGGGTATAGACACGTATCACCTTCTATAACTGAGTAATTAGTTACTTCTACTGCTCTGACATTAGGGTCTAATGGGAATATTAAATTTTGATTTTCATCATAAGCATAATATTCTATATAATCTGTTGAAGAAGAAAAAGCAGTATCTAACCTTGAGGAGGATATTAAAATATTATCCTCTTCAGTATATTGTTGGAATTCAAAAGTAGTAGGATCTACTTGAACAATAATTGGTTTATTTTTTTCTTCTGCCATTTTAATATCCTGGGTTTGTATTTGCACTTACTGATTGTGGGTTGACTGTTCTTCCATCATCCGGATTAGTATTTTCTCCACCTTCAAATGCTTCTGATATTGAATTAAAATCTGAAATTTCTTCAACACTATCAGCTACATTTAAATTAATTTTTTCACCTGTTATTGCTTCTGCTGTTTTAATTTGTTCTTGTAATAAATCTTGTCTTAATTGAGCAATTTCTTTTTGTAATGCATCTATAATTTCATTATCTTGATCAAAATTAATGTATTCAGCACTTGTTTTAATTAAATATTCATGTGAATTAGTTTCACCAAAAGCTGGTATTTCATAAAATAATTCGTTATATTTTTCGAAAAATTCTTCAACTGTAAAAGTTGCTTCTATTTGATTTGGGACAGATACAACACCTAATTGACTAAATTTAGTGTCAATTATTTTTGGATATTCTGTTTTAGAATATACTTTTTTAATAAGGTCTACTCTCTCTTTTGACGCGTTTCCCATTTTACAATTTTATTTAACCATTAACTACTTTAAAGTAGTAATTCTCATCTAATACTACAGTATTCCCATCCACTTCAGTTTGTATTAAAATACTATAATATCTTTCAGGTTCCAACCCGTTCATATAAACAGTAAAATAACTACTAGTAGCATCACAACTTATTTGAGTATACGTTTTATCAAAATCTACTACAAATTCATTTGTATCTAAATCTTTAATAGCATAATATGATGATGTAGTTAAAGCATGTTGTTTAGTATCTAATGATCCTGTTTTAAAAGTTCTTACTGGGAACTCTGGTCTAACATTTAATCTAAATTGATTAATACTTTCACTATAAAATACACCTGCATTATTATCTAAGGCACAATAAATATCTGGTGTGTTAATTACATCTAATTGTTGAATATCATATGTTGATAATGTAACGGTGGCATTTGATGTTGCACCTGATATTGCGTCTAATCCATTTAATGTTGATGCATTCCAAACTAATTGATCTCCTGCTTTATACCCTAATCCTAATTCTTTAACAAACACATTTATCATAGAAGAACTATTAAAAGTAGCTCCAAATGTTGCTCCAGTACCTGATCCATTATTTGAATCTGGTGCTGGTAATGATTGTGTGAATGAACATGATATTGAACTTGTTATTTCATTTGTAGGATAAGAACCTGTTAATATTCTTCCTCGTTTAAAATCACCACTACTAGTAGCATAAGTATAATCTACCCATCTAAATTCTAATTGAGGTGGATATATTGTATTTGTATCTACAGAATAAAAACTTAATTGTGGTGATGTAACACTTGATGTTACAAATTCTTGTGCATCTGCCCATTTAATAATAAACCCATCATTTGGTTTGCTTACTAAACCAGCTATATTTACTTTTGAAGATGAGTACCACATAGTTACTATATCAGTAGTATCTACATTTAAATCTTTTGTACTTCTTAAAGTATATTCTTGTGAAGCAGTAATTACTAATTCTGTTCCTGCTCTTTCAAATCCACCTGAACCGGTGTACCAAGACCCACCAGATCCTGTTGCTAATGCTTTTGCATTATCCCAATTACTATCATATGATCCAGTTGATTCTGGTGACCAACCTCCTGCGGGCCAAACATCAGCTGAGCCTGAATAGTCTTCATATTTCCAACTTACACCTGTAAAATTTTGTAATTTATCTAAATATTGTCCTGACCCATTATTCCATGAAGATGATACTGGGTATACTTCAACATATGAATCAATAATAACATTTGTTGCTTTTGCAATATATAATTTTAAATGAGCATCCCAGGTACCCCAAGCAGAACTTCCTGTTACTTGAGCTATAGTTTCAAGTACATTATCAATTTCACCTTGATCAAATTGAACTAATGATCTAGCTACTTGAGCTACAGGATTTCTATCAACTACTAAATTAGATACGTCTAATATAGCATCTAAACCTGTATTCATTGCTGAGTAAGCACTGTATATCGAAGCGTCTTTTGAGGGAAATAATTTATATACTGCCATGATTAAAATAGGTTTACTACTCTACCTTTAATGTCAGTATTTGGATATTTTAATTCAAATATACTTGGGTCTAATGATGGGAATATTGTGCCATTTTGATTAGCAGCATTCATATCATAAGCCCATTCTGAATATCCTTGTGATGTACCGGCTTTATTGGTAAAATTAATTTGTTTAACTGTTTGTACACCATCAATTGCATCTAATAATACAAATAAATCTGGTGTTATTATTGGTTGGTTTATTTGCCATTTATCTATATTGAAATAGTTTTGTAACGCTGTAATACATCTTTGTAATACTTGGTTATTATTATAATTTGGATAAGTTATAATTTCAAAATCAATAGCAAAATTAATTATAAATGCATTTTTGATACTAATAGTATCTCCAATCATTCTATATTCATTAATATAATTTTTTAAATTATTTTTTAATGTATTTGAAGCAACTGTTAGATGTTGATCTGTATTTGAAGATAAAACATAAATATCTAATGTTGTAGCTGCTTCGTCTGCCTTTGGTTTTTGTGTAAATGCTTTAGATATAATACCATATTTAGCAGGCATACTTAATGCTCTAACTAAATAATCATCTTGTGTTACGTTTCTCATTTGAGTTGAGAATTGAGAAATAGCATTATTTCTTATTTCATCTATTGTATCACCATCTTGTCCTCCACTTGCTGCTGTTGGATTATTTGCAGCAATTGAATCAAATACAAATTGTGCTGTTGTTGAATTTAATCCTCCTTTTATAAATTGTACTGTTGAAGTATCAACATTAGTTAATGTATTTGCTAATATATTTGATTTTACACCCCCACCTGTTTGATATCTAAATGTTAATGTTGTATTAGTAGGTGTATTTCCGTATGTGTTTGTAAAAATAAAATTCGTTGGGCTATAAGCTGTTGTTAATTTATTTTGTAAGAAAGGTAAACCTAAACCTACATTAAATGGGTTTGGAATAACATCTTCAGTTGTTGTTGTAGGTGAACCTGCTCCAAATTGTATTTGTAAAACAGTAGGTGATAAAAATCTTGTAGCAAATCTATTTTGTACTGATTTAGTTTGTAACAAATAAGGTGCATCTGTATCAGTATATGAATTAGGGTCATTTACATTAGTATTTCTAATTCCATCAAATACTAAATCTTGACCTAAATAATCTACTTCATACCATACATTACCATCACTATCTATACAATCTATAATACCTGCTATATTAGGTGCATTAAGGTTTACTGTTGCAAATTCAACTGGGGTTCCAAATGAAAATTGTGCACTATTAATTGTACCTGAATACGCTTTAGCTGATTTTCTTAAAAGATAATAATCTGGGACTCCACTTGAAATTTGAGCTACAGATACAGATGTTGGATTATCTGAACTTGATACTGTAAAATCAATTGGGTCTTCAATTGTAAAAGTTTGAGGTGTTCCTGTTGATGTTGAAACAGTAGTATTTGCGTTTACATAAACAGCATAATCATAATCTGGCTCCGCTACTCCGTTTACTAATTTTCTAGGTACCTGTTGATATACATCAACTATTACTGTTGCTAAACCTGTTGCTTTAGGTCTGTATCCATACATGTAAGCTAGATCATATAAATTATTATTTTGTCTAGCATATTGTAAATAATTTTCTTGTATCTGGTTGTCTAAATAAAATGATAATACATCACCCACATAAGCTGCTTGCTCCATAAACATCATACCAGGAGATGTTGGAGTAAAATCAGTATATGTTGTAGGGAAATAAGTTTTAGAGTAATTAATCAATTGATTTCTAAACTGTGAAAAATCCTTATTTATATATTTTATGTCTCTATTAACTGCCATTATGCAAAGTTTAGTGTTAACTCATCTGTTATCCCTGTATTTTTTACTGAGTAATAGATTTCAACTGTTATATTGTTATTATCTGTGTTTTCTGCTCCTCCGTCTACATTTAATTCGTTCAATATCACATTTGGAAATTCTCTTGATATTTTAGTTTGAATATCTTCAATTAAATAATCAATGTTTTGAGTTGATATTTGTTCAAAAATAAACCTTCTCAAACCACCTCCAAATTGTGGGTTACCTGGTCTTTCACCTGGGTTTGTTAAGAAATAATTAATCAAATTGTTTTTAATTGATTCTTGTGTTGTGTAATTTGGAGTAAAAACATCCCCACCTGAAAAAGGTATATCTACACCAATACCAATTCGAGGTCTAGTGTCATTAGGAAATTTTTGTACTGCTCCAAATGCCATAATTATTTGCTATTCATTAATCCCATTATTTGATCCATTGATACATTACCTTGAGGTAAAGCTCCATTTGGGCTTGTAGTATCAACAGTTCCACCTACTGCCATTGGTACATCAGCTGTTGTTGCATTAATTGTACCATCTGCTCCTGGTCTCATACTATCCAAAACGTTCATCATGTTTTCTCTCAATTTTAATCTATCTGTTTCCTGTAAAGGTTCAGTTTTAGTTGGAGTTGACGTAATTGGTTGGGTAGGAGATTTTACAGCTTCTAGTAAAATGTCTTTCATTTCTTCTTGAATTGCTTCTTTTACTGCTAATTTTACTACCTTTTTTAATTCACTTAATTTCATGATAAAAAATTTAATTTATTATAAATATTATATTAATCTGCTTTTAAATTGTTTTGTACTATATAAAACGCTAACTCATCAATTAATATTTGATCTGTTGCACTAAATGATGGTTCTCCTTTTAAAAGTACTACACCTTGTGAGTTGCTTGCTGTTGCGTATCTTCTAAAATACCCATCAACTTCATTCTCAGTATCATCAACTACATTCATTGTAAAACCGTTAACTATTTTTAATGGTGGTGTACCTTGTTCAGTTTCGGCTTGTTGTAGTTCTAATAATTCTTCATTAATTTCTTCCATACTTAAATCACTAGGTATTGCACATGAGTTAATCATAGCATCAATTTTCTTTAAATACCTAAGTATTATTATGAGTGAAATTATTAAAAATACTAACGATATCAAAAGAGCTTTTCTAAGTTCTTTATTTATGTTAAGTAAAATTTCAAATTTTTCTTTTATATCTTCTAATAATGCAATTAAACTATAAGGTACACCTACTCCAGGAGGTACTGCTACTGGAAATCCTATTGCACTTATTTGTATTTTTCCTGATTTAAACAAGCTAGTTAAATATAAGAATATAGCTGCTAGAGCTGTATTTGCTATTATTACAATCCATATTTGGTTTATTTGTCTTACAATTGAATTTCTTCTTTTAATAGCCATTCTTAGTAAAGCATCACTTGGACATCTACCTTCAGCTACTTCAGATCTTACATTAGCTGCTGCTACTTTTGTTATACCAAATATAATCATTAAACCAATAGCTAAAGGAAATAATTTATTTTGAATTACAGAAGCAAATTTTAATATTTGTTCTTTTATAGCTAATAAACTACGTTCTACAACACTTAATACTAATTTATTTACTCTTAATGCTGCTTTATTAGCTTCTGATTTTAACTTATTAATGGCTTCTTGTGCTGCATCATCTATATTAATTAAAGCTTTAATAGGTAATTCTTGTAATACCTCACCATTACCTGTAATTAATGTTTGATAATCTGGGGCAAATTCTTCTTTTTCATATATTACTATAGGTTTTATTAATATAGTATTATCATTAGGTAAAGTTGGCACCCCAAATCTTAATTCATATTCTCCATTTTCATCAGTTTTTATATCTGGTGGTTTTGCTTTGCTATCCCAAACATACTGTTTAAATGTTTCTTCAACTTTTATCTTTTTTACTTTACCTGTTATTTTATTTTTTTCACCACTTGGATCTGGTTTTCTAACCTTTCTTGTTTTAGTCTCTAATTTCATAGGATATAGAGCTAATTGAGGTTTTACTATTACACCAGCTGCTGGTTCGTTTGTTGATTTATTATATATCCTACCTTTAGTTGTAAATGTTGATATTACAGGAGTATTTTCTTTTATTATTTGTTCCGCTCGTTTTGGATCTGCTATTATTTCATCAACTACATTTTCTTCTATTCCTGATTGTAGTGCTACTTTTCTTAATAAAGGTTTTCCTTTTTCAGAGACTAAATACTGTTTTCCAGCCGCCAAGAGTGTTTCTTGGAGATCCATTTCTTGGAGTTGAGATATTGTATTTGATAATTGTCCCTGTGTTATCATATTATGATGTTTTTACTCTTTGGGATTTAAAAGATTCAATCATGTCTTTTATAGGTCTAAGTACATCCAATGCTAAACGTGCTTGTGCACCTGCATTTGGTGTTTGTGGTTCATCTTTTAAAGCACTAAATACATTATCTATAGTTTGGACTAAAGCTCCAAATTGTTCTAAAAATTTATCTCCTAATATTACAGATTCAGTAGCATTTTGTTTACCTAAACTAACAATTCCTTCATTAGCTATTATATTTACATTTTTCATTTGGGATTTGATAGCTAAATCTTCTAATGATTCTAACACAATAGATTTTTGTGATGACATTAATATATTATCTGCTGTTGTATTAAATAATAATCTACCTGAATTTAAAACTATTTGAGGTGCGTTATATGCTTTAGGTGATATAGGTGTTTTTTTAATTGTATCAGAAAAAGGAACTGTAGATTCTTGAAATTCTGGTCTATTAGCAACTGCTACTTCTATTGGGATTTGTTGTTGAGATGTTAAATAAACTGATGCTAAATCATTGTTTATATCCTCTGTTATTGGTATCCATCCTTCTGAACTTGCAGATATAGGTTGACCATTTCTTAATATAGTAATAGGATCACCATTTTTACCTGATTTAGACCAATTATTTTTTATGTTACCTCCTGTTTTAGATGTATTTCCTAATCTAATACTATTACCAAATCTACCTTCTATAATATTATCACCTGCAAAAGGTAAAATTGGATGTATATTTGATTTTTCATTAAATGTTCCACCACTAGCACCATTTAAATCTAACTCTGTTGGTTCATCTGTTGTTCTCCTTACATTACCAGTTTGAATCTGAAGGTAATCTTTTAAATATGAAGGTGCTGAGTTACCATTTTCATTAGTATACATGTCAGGGTAAGCATTATGATGGGGAGCATTCCATAATGATATCGCACTTATATAGTAATAAGATACTTGTGTTGAAGACTGTGATTCTTGAGTATTAGGTAATTTAAACAATAATACTATTTCATTAACTAAAGGATAATTTTTATTATTAGGTAATAAAGGTTTTGCTATGTTAGTTGTATTATCTCTAGTAGCATTTGATATTTGAGTTGGTTGATCCATTAATTGAAACTTAATAGTACCAATTCCTGCCCATTGACCTACTTCATCCCACATAGTGGAATTACTGTTTAGAGATATATCTATAACTCTAGCAGCAATTACCTCATCATTTTTATCTGTAAAAATATTACCTCTTGCGTCTTGTAGAGTATCTGAGATCCCAGCAAATAGTGATGTGATCGGATTGTTAGCCATTATTCTTCTTTTTTATCTGGAAAATCGGCGTTTAATTTATCTAATTCAGCTAATAATTCTTCTTTTTCAGCTTCAGATATACCTAAATCATCACCTGTATTTGAATTATTAACTACTCTTTGTATAATTGTAGCCATTTTAATTAATTGCTCATCATTACGAACACCTATTTCTAAATATTCTTTAATGAGAGGTACAATTAAAGTAGCATCACCTATATCAGATATTAATGGTTTTAATTCAGAAATTAATCCTGAAATTTGTTTTTTCTTTTCTGTTTGGTTGTCGTAAATTTCACTTAATATATCAGAGAATTTTTTCTTACCAAATATTACGTTATCTAATGCTCCCATAATGTTTTTATTATAAATATGGATATAGAGTAAGTGTTAAAACTTACACCAACCGTTTTCTAAAAAGAAAACATATCTGGATTTGAATATATCGTGAAGTTTATCCGCTATTTTAGTTATTTTAGGTGTTTTAACATCAACCATTTCACGGATATAAATGTAAAGTGCTTTTTTATTAAACACTTCTATCGTTTCTCTTTTTCTAAATAGTTCTAAAATTGCATCTGCTATTTGAGCATCATTTTTCTTTGGAAAAAGTTCGTAAATATTTTCTGTTGTATATTCTAAGAATAATTCAATATATTCACTTAGTTCATCTTTTTCTTTAGTATAATCACTTTGTTCATAAGTGTGAGTTGATTTATCTCCTAGTAAAACATCAACTTCTACTTTTTTAATTTTTTTATTATAGTTTTTGGTATTATATAATATTAACCATCTTTTAACAATAGTACCAAAATAAGAATATGCTTTTGCTCCTCGAGTTGGATCAAATAAATGTATTTTTGATAACAAGAAAGTAATTATTTCATGTTGTAAATGCTCTAAATTACTTACTTCTGTATGGTAAAATTTAAAAGTATGAATTATATTCTCTGTTAACTTAAAGAAGGGATAATGAATTTCCCTTTGATATATGTCACTTCTGACTTTGGGGTCCTTTGTATTATTGTATAATACTATAGCATCCTCCGTCTCTTGAGTAAAATAATTTTTACTCTTCTTTCTTCTTTTTCTTACCATTAGTCGATTTTAAACCTTGATATACCATCTTGTATTACCTTTATTTGTTTGAAAAACCAACCAATCTCATCATCACTTTTAAACATGCCCTTTTCGTCAATCTTTTTTAGACGTTTATCTGCATTTTCTATTTGTTTACTAAATTCTTGGCAATATTCATCATATCTTATAATAATATCTTCTTGCTTTTCAGTTTTACGAAGTAAATTCCATGTTGTAAAACCTAAAACAACTGTTGATACTGACAATACTGATATTATGATTATTTCCATTATAAACTATCTAACATGTTTTTTAAACCTGGGCTTTTAATTGTGTTAAGTGCCTTAGATTTGGTACTCTTTTTATTGTTATCCGTTAATGTAAATGCCTTTTTTTGCCCCTCCACGCTATTTTTAGAAAATTTTGGAAGCCATTCTCTTTCAAACTCAATTCTCGCAGCCATCATATCAGCTTGGTGTAATATAAATGGTAAACATGTACGAGGTTTTGTTTCAGGCATAAATGACTTTAAATATTTTGTATTAGCATCATCATATAAACCATCATGTGTCTGAATAGCTAACATTTCGTTAAATGTATATTTGATACCATGTGATTGTAATAAATATAATCCTCTATCTGGTACTGATGCAAATGGGATAGCTTTATTATGCATATAATCCTCTCCTAATTTATCTTTTCTCCATTGATCAGTTTGTGGAATATATGATTCATTTTCTTCATCACCCATTTTTCCTAAATCATGATTAATAGCTGAAAATACTAATTCTTCTTTAGTGTAAGTTTGAGTATCTGCTCCAAACGTATCCCATAATTCTGACATAGATAAAGCTGCTTGAACTACTCTATTTACATGCTCAACATAACCACCTGGAAATGCATTGTGGTATTCTTTTTTATGTGATGCTGGCATTAGTATGATTCGTTCTTCATACTTCTTATAAAAATCTAGTAATAGATCTTTTCTATCACCTGTAATGTGTGTTTCAATATTCTGTAAGAATACTTTCCAATTTGTCTGGATTTGTTCTGCTGTTAATTTCATAACGATTATTTTTAATTATAACTATTTTCCCTATCCCCTGGGTGCCTTTGTTTCAATTCCCATTTTTTCAAAAACCCTGTACCTCCAAGGTACCTAAAATATCTTAGATAGTCACGGGATTTTCGATTTCTTCTTTAAGCTTTTTTATTTCCAATAACTTTGCGCATTTTTCATATTCCTCAATGTCAGGTCCTTGAAAATACTCTATTGATTGATCTAAAGATAATAGAAAAGGCTTTGATTTAAAATCCATTATTGCCTCTAAATGATTTCTATCTTCTAAATCTATTTTACTTATATAATGCCACGCTCTGTTAAATACAGTAAATTCAGAAGCTCTTCTTGCTTCTTGAACATCATAATCAGGTTTTTCTGCTTTTAAAAATTTTTCTAGTTTTTGGTGAAATACATTATGATTGATAATTAGTTTAGTAAACATACCTATTTTAGTAAATGGTTCTTCTAATAAAGAATTACTAAATGTAACTAACTCTTTACCATCCTTTTTACCTTCAGGTTGTTCAAATAAGGAAAACATCTTATCTTTATCTATCATCTTTTACCACCAAAATATTCTACAGCGTGTCCCTCTGTAATTAACATATCATTTAAATTCTTATCACCGAAAAATATATTACCAAGACATCTACCGTACTTACCAACTCCTTGAGAGTGTAATATAAATTTATTATTGTGTTTTTTCATCATTTCAACAACAAAATCTTTAGCAGCTAATCCTCTAGCTTTTTCTTCTAAATCCCTTGTTCTTGATTCTGGGGTATTAATACCAACTAATCTTATTCTAATGAATTTCCAGGTGTCAAAACCTAAATCTACAGTAGCATCAACAGTATCTCCATCAACTACTCTATCTAATTTTGCGTTGTAAATATACATAATCGTTTTGATTATACATATTAGCTATTGCTTTCCTGGTCCCTTAGTTTTTGAATATATTGAGCTTTTTGTTTTTGTTTACGTTTAATCTCACTAGGTTTTACAAATTCTTTACGTTTCCTAATTTCCTTAAGCGTACCCACGTCTCTAAATTTGCGTTTTAACTTCTTTAGAGCATGCTCAATTTTTTGTCCTTTTTTAACTTTAACTATTAGCATCTATTTGTTTTATGTCCTCTTCTATCTTATCCTTGATAGCTTCTAACTTTGCATACTCCTCAACAACATTTTCTTGTTTAGGGTTTGCTGGATGGAATCTCCAATAATCTTCCATTATTGTTGATACTGCTACTAAATCATTAATAGCTTCTACTCTAGGGTCTTTTTCTTTACTCATAATTTATTTATTTAAAATTTTTACCTATTGTTTCTATAGTTTCTTTTGCTTCATTTAAGCTAATTTGAAAAAACTCTCTTTGGTTATTAACACGATATTTCTTTAAGGCATGGTGTACCTCGCCCTCTAAGAGTTCGCCGTTAAAACAACGGTATGCCCATGCTACTTTATACGGAAGTGGCACACCTGTTGCGTTAGAGATTTGTTTAGCTCTTTCATCTGGGGTTGATTTTGTATATCCTATTTTTAGGAGTCCTGGTAATGTTTCATTTTCTAAAACATAAACCCATTGATCACCTTCCCCTTGTTTATTATAAATACCACGCTTTTTAGCAGTATAATATGTTACACTTTCCCACCCATCACCTTTTTCTGAAGGGGTTATTGTGTAATATGATGCATTATCAACATCTGTATTACCATAATTTTCTTTTAATGGTATAAATTCTTCCGCTTGTTTTGCTGTTATTCTTTCCATTAATGTACTATTATATCAAATTTATCTTCAATTACTACATTTTCTCCAATATCATTATTAAATAATACTTTAGTAAATACTTGTAAAGTATCACCTACCATTTCATTATCTAAATAAAATTGTTGTCTAGGTTCATAATTATATTTACTATAAGTTCCTAACAATGAAGGAGCATATGGGCATTCCCAACAAAAATTCTTTTGAATTTGATAACCAGCTATATTAAGTGGTGGTTGAATCTGAGCTAAATCAGTTAATGTATAAGTTTGATCACCAACAGGGATTAAATTATTATAATCACCATTAGTAAACCAGCTTAATACTGAGTAGGTAGGTACAGTAAATTGAATACTATCAAATACTACCCAATAGTCAGAATCATATTGTGTTTCTATTAGTGGAACACCATTAATAACATAGTGATCTGCTAACTCATCTAATTCACCTCTAATTGTAAAATATTTTGGTCCGTAAAATTCAATATGCCAATACCCATTATCATCTTGATAGGCATTAGGTTGAACTTGCTCATCAATATAAAATCGAGCATTACAATCTCCATCCAAACAAGGGTATGGAGCGATTTCCTCCTTGCTACAACTAGCAAGAAGAAAACCTATTCCAAGTGTAAATAATAATACTCTCATTATGCATTAACATATTGAAGTGCAACATCAAACATCTTACTATTCAAATCCATATCTTGTTTAAAGTTCTTGATTTGTCTAGCTTTTCTATGTTTAGAACCTACAGTATATTCAAAATCACCTTCAATGATTTTTTCTTGGATTACATTAAATACACTCCATAAATCATCACCTTTATCCTCAGGTCTAACTGGAGTAATAAACTCATCCATATCAATAGTAATTCTTCTTAATTCCTCTTCTGGGAATCTAACTGCAAGCATATCTTTAGCAAAATCAACAATTGCTTTTTGCTCCATTTTAGTGTCAATCATTTTATTCATTGATTCAACAGTTAATGGTAATTGCTCAACCATCTCATTAATTTGCTTTTGTAGTTCCTCAAAATCATATCCCATATGTCTAATTGAAACTTTTTCAAATTCATTAGTTGAAATAACTAAACCATTTTCACAAATCATTCTAAATAAACCAGCAGTAAAGGTAAATGCATTTTTACCATCATGTGAATTAGTTAATAGAATTTGTGGAAAAACAGTATCAACACTATTTTTCTTACCGAAAGTACCATCTGAATTTCTCCATCCTGTAGGAGAACTAGTATCTCTCTTTAAACCATTTGGATTATGGTTAATTACGATATCAGGATTTCTAAATACTACAAGGTGTTTTTGGAAACCTTTAGTACCTTTTGTTCTAGCATTAACTTCTTTAGCATCAATAGCTTTCCATCCTAATAATTTCATATCATCAATCAATTTATCAGTTGGAATATGTGAATATTTCTTTGATACCTCAGGAGAAGGCTTAGTTGAGAAAATACTTGGAGCGATTTCTCTTAACTCATCTTTACTTAATTCTTGACTTTTACTTAAATCTAACATAACTTTTATTTTATTAATTATTAATTATTTACCCTGTAAATATACGAAAGGGAGCCTGGGTAGCCAAGCTCCCTGCGCATTACTTTTATCTAATTGCTTCTAATAAACCTGGTGAAACTCTAATTTCTCCTGCAACACGATGATCAGGAAGGTTGAATTGTTTAACTTTGATATTTTTAGACATAATTTTAATTACTTTAAATCTATCATTTGGATTAACCGATTTATGATTAATTTTAACAATATCACCAATTTTAAATGATTCTTTTTGCTCATGTCTTACAACTGACATTCCAATTGAATAAGCATTATAGATTTCTTTTAATTCTGATTTTTCTGCATTTTTAATGAATGCTAACACTTCTTTTAAATTTGTCATAACCTTAATTATTTTTCTTATTTACCCTGTAAATATACGAAGGGCTTCCTGGGTAGCCAAATTTTTCTGTGGGAGTCTTTAATTAAGGTGTAAGCTCTAGCCCAATACCACCCGTACTTCTCATTTTAGATGTACCGGCAGCTACAGTAACTGTAGGGGTAAATTTATAAGAAACAGCAGTTGGTGGTTTTCTATAACATGAAACAGAAGAAACGTAAGATGAAGTAATTAATGCGCCAGCAGGGATATTTACTAAATCAGAATATGTACCTATTGCATTTTTAGGTTTACCATCATATTCATTTACACTATCAGTAATAGTTTCCATAGTAAAATAACCTGATCCACTTAAATCTGTAGGAATTGACATAACAAAAGTATACTGTGTGCCAGCTGTAAGTGTAGGATTGTCTATCCCTTCGCCTGATAATTGTTTTCCTGTGTAAGTTGCCATGTTAAATGTTTATTATAAATATTAAAAGAGAAATTCCCATCCATCTAATCTCTTAACTTTAAAACCCTTTTTAGATCGATAATAATCTTTTGGTATCATATATTCTGAAATATGAACAGGGTTATTTTCATCCCATTTTAAATCCCTCCACCAACTTGTATCTTCTAAAGTAAAATGCATAAATTCCTTATCAACATCCTCTCCACTTATATACTGATGGATGTGTTTTTGAATAAAAAGGGATTTACCTACAGTTATTTGTTTAAATGGAGAAAATTCTAATCTAACATCAGCCGCATATTTAATTTTTTCAGTATTATCATAAAACCATTGGGCACTTTTTCTATTTAAAGCATAAGCATGACCAGCATATTGCCCACCATGGTGATATTCATAGTCATGTAATTGTTTTGTTATTTTATTTCTAACTACCATTTTCTCAGTATACTTTCCATACCAACAAACACCCCAATCTAAACTGGCTAGATCAACTTCCATATCTTTAAAATCAAATCCATCAAAACTTTTAGTAGTTTCAACATCATCTTCTAAAAATAGTGCGGTTTCAGCACCTGAGTCTAAAAATGCTTTATATGCTTTTCGATGTGACATAGCACAACATAAAATAGCTAAAGTACATCTACCAGCAGGATCCCAAAATTTATTATTTATGTTTTTAAAAAACTCGGGATTATCACGATAGTCTTGATTGTCATAACCTTCAACAAATTCAAATTCAAAACCTTTATCCTTACTTATATCTAAAATGGATTGTTTTCTTTTCTTATGTCTTTTTAAATTAATGACATAAACTTTATCAACTCCTAATTTCATAACTATTTTTTATTTTACCACATTTTAAATTGATGGTTATGGGCATTTAAAACATTAACCCATGTATGTGATTTAAGAGGTTCATTATTACTATCAAGTGAAAACCCCATCATCCCATTTATATTCCAACTATTCATTAATTCATGTAATTCAGTATGTTCATATTTACCATATAATTCTTCGGTTGTTACTGAAGCATGAGAATGGTTTTGTGAGTATTCTTTTAACCAATTATGAGCTCTAAGGTATTTATCATAGATCTTTAAATCAAACATATCTTCACTATAATCATAAACATCATTTTCAAGTAACCATTTCTTCCACCAAAAATTATTTTCATGGGGTTGTGCTACTGCTGCACAATGGTGTTTCCAACAATCTTCCCAATTATCAGTCCTTATAATTAAAACTGAATCAAATTTAGGGATAAAAGCATTTAGAAATTGTTCTTCATATAAGTTACCTGGTAATTTGTGCCATTTAACAAAATGAGTTATAATAGTATTGTTAGGAACATCATTAGGGTAAATATATTCATCAAACCATGATGAATTTAAACCATTATATCCTCTTGGTACCCAATATCTTTCTCCATCTCTATTAACATATTTAGGTACTTCATTATCTAGAGGGTTTTGATAAAATGCATGATCTAAATCCTTAGCTAAATTTTCAGCAAAATTAGTAGCTCCACAATATGGGTGAGATAAAATAAGTAATTTCATAAAAAAATGTTTATTATAAATATTACATTAACTCTTTCCTTGCCAACCAACTTGTATCTTGAAAAAGCATTACATCCTTTTTAAACGTTTCATTAACAGCTTTAACAACACCAGGCCATATATCTTGATAATCATGACCCCCAATTAGATTTTTAGTTTTAGGTAACCAAACTTTTATATCGTTACTAATATCTTCATATTCATGACTTGCATCAATATAGATAAAATCAAAATAATCATCACTAAATTTATCTATCATATTATTGCTATAATCTTTATGGTGGTGAATTATGTCTCTAAATTGTCTAATATTAGTCCAATATTCTTTTTTAACATCACCCCAATCCTCATTAAAAAGTTTTAAGGCAGGCTCATCTCCTTCCCAAGGGTCAATAGTATGTATTTCACTAAATATTCCAAATGAAGCAAAAATAGAAGCAGCTTCTCCTTTATAAGTCCCAATTTCAAGCATTTTAGGTTTTTCTATACCTTGCATATACTTACATAGTTCAATACCTAAAATATGTAATCCTATATAATGGTCATTTCTCCAACCATAACCCCATTTTTTGGGTGGTCTAAATCTAAGTGAATTATTTGATCTTGCCATATCTCTAAATATATTTAAGGAGCAAAACTCCTCTTCTTCTTAACAATTATGCATATGTCGATACGTATATATTGCTCAACATACAGTGATAAGATATAAAAAATTACTTGGCACTCCAAACAATTGTTATTATATTGTAGTATATGAAAGAGGAAACCGTTGTAATTGATTTAATCCATGATAATTTGGGTGACTATATGGATATTGACAGCCTAATTGTTGTCTTTACTCAGAAAACATGTAATGCTTGTATTAAGTTAAGACCGGCGTTATTTGAATTACCTAAAGAACATACAGTAATAGTGGTTGATTGTGATAGATATTTTAAATCAACGACATTTATGCCAGGTGGTATTCAATTCTATCCAACAATTGGATTATGGAAACGGGGTTATTTCATACGTGAATTAAGTATTGAAGACATTAATAATAAAACAATAGAGTAATGGAAATATTTTTATTTATTTTATCATTTATATCTGGCGGAGTCATTCTCACCGTCGCATATACTACCTATATCACCAATCAAACTAAAACAAAACAAGATAAATTAGCTTTTCTTCAAGAACAGTTAAATGAATTGCAAAAGAAACAGTTTGAAGATTTTGAAACTGGGTATGATAAACAAAGGCGAGAATTAGTTGATATAAGATCTAGGATGGAAGGAGATCAATATAGAGATATATCAAGAACGAATCAAAGAATTTCTGAAAATAGTAGTAAACTAGATAGATTGATTCAAGATGTTAATAAAATGAACATAGAACAGAGAGGAGAGATAAATAGGATAGAAAATGATATTCAGAGTAGGATAGTGACGGTGGAGAAGCTAGTGGGGAACGAACTAAAACAAAACTACTAAATGGAAAAAACTAAATACATAATTGAGTATACGTGGGGAGATAGTAATCCAATACATGAGGAAATGGAAGTTGAAACAGATGATATTAATTGGACGTTAGAACAAATAGGAAGAAATAGACAATACATTAAGTTTATTAAAGTAGAAAAAGTATAATGAAACCGTTATTGTGTTTAGTGGCTGTTGGTAGTGTATACAATAAGTATATACTTTCATCGATTGAAAAACTTTCAAAAAAGTACGATTTATGTATTTTAACGGATAGTAATATTCGTATATATGGGGCTTTCGATGTAGAAATTTATAAAGAAAAGATTTTTACATATTTTGCAAAGTTAACATTTACCACAAGAATGGCAATTAAACACAAACGTGGGGCTATATATTGTGATATAAATAAATTACACGAACTAGACAATTTAGTAGTTACTGATAAATACAAATTTACATATCTACGAGAATGGCCTAAATTAATTTACTTCCAACAAATGGAAGATGAAATGTATTGGAGAAAATTAGTTTGGTTCTGGTTAAATAAGGGTTATGAATATAAACAATTAAAGACTATAGAAGAACATTGTTTTTATATGCCATACCATAGGCAAAGTGATATATTACTATATAAAATAGAAGAAATAAAACCTATATTTGAATATATCTCAACAATGGAAAAACATCCATATAATGGGATTGGTAATGGTGAAGGATTAGCTTTATCTTATGCTTTAGATGTTGTTGGGGTGGATAAAGCAAGAGTGGTGGAATTGGTAGACACGTTGGACTTAAAATCCAATGAACAGTAATGTTCGTGCGGGTTCAAGTCCCGCCTCTTGTACTAAATAGATTCGTATATACCTCTACGAACAAGCTCTTTTTTAATAGCACTTTTTTTACGAGGAGTATTTTTATATGCTTTTAATAATTCATCATTAGATGCTGAAGTGATTGTATAATGTTTCCATGTCCATCTATTGGTCATTCTTCCTCTCGCGTCTCTGGCGTATTCTTTTGTGCTTGGTTTTAATTTTACTCCCATATCAATACATATATAAACATATTTCAAAATACACAAATATAAGTATATACTCCCCGAGGTGTAAGATCGTATGCGAGTTATAAATGGCTCCCAACCCTTTTCTCATATAGCCACGTATATATGGACATCAATGCGTATGGGATATAATAGTATTATGGCGTACGGTATGCCGCCGGTGAGGATATATAAGGTAATAATAATATATAATTCAGTATGTTCATAAGTAGGGGTATAAAAGGTGCCGGTGCCAAATATTTATTGTCACGGGTATTAAGAGTAATGTAATAAGATATGGATAGAGAATAAGTCCATACCGCGGGGTAAGTTCCCACCGTCGTAGTTTCGTTCCATGTCCGCTACGGGACCATCACTTTCATCACCGCCAATATACGAATTTCCACTACGGTATCCAAATTTTTCATGTATTGTTTTAGCTGAATTGTATTATCTTCAATGTCACCAATGTTTCCTTAACATATCCTCAATGTTTACTTAATGTTCACGTGTGGTGGTTGTGAATCCTCCATTGTTCACAAATATATACTCGTCGAGTCGAAGAGGCGTGGCTCGCACTGAACAGGGGTTAGTACCCCCTTCACTTCATCTCACATACCACCTATTTAAAAGGTCATACATAAGCATATTTTTATCGTTTTATTTATTTATTTTTAGATATTGGGACAGACGTATATTTAAAGATACATACGTGCAAATTTTCATTTAACATTGTCCATTTACTTGCGTTTTAAACCGTTTACCACGTTGTGTATTACATTTCTTGAGCCCAATCCACGTCACTCATTCGAAATTATTTCCAGCGCTACAACACCGAATTTATCAGATTTAACCATTGTTTTACTCTAATGTCCCACGTTTGTTTAACCGCCCAATTGTATGCTTTATCCGTTTGTTTACTCCATTGTCTTGAAAATGTCCTATCACTTACATCACGCAATAGCATTTCCTTTATCGTCGCTGGATTATCATCTATCATCATTCCTCTTTCTCCCATACCAATCAAGTGTTTAATGTTACCTGTTCCATTCGTTAGCAATTTTACTTTAGCTATCATCATCTCGACGGCAGTTATACAATAAGTTTCTAGGTAATTACTTTGATATATCCAATACTCTGCTTTGTATTGCTCCTCCTTTAATCGCTTAGGCGATAATGCTCCTAACCACTCAATTCCATCTTGCTCAACTAACCCTGTCTCCCAATCACTAGCATAAGGCGGACAAGCAATTGCTAATGTTAACTCTGGTCTTGCTTGCTTTAACTCGCTCCAATTGTCCAATATAGTCTTCAAACCACGGTCTGGTGAGCTTGACCAAATTATTCTACCTGGTATTTTATTTGCCTCAATGCCTTCCCAATCATCTAAATCAATTGCATTATCTATTCCCTGTATATACGTATTAAGATCATGTGTTGTGTTGCCGAGAGCTTTGAGTTTGGCCTTAATTATATCTCTATGTAAATCACTTACACACACTATTTTATTTGTTTTGTTTATACCTTCATTTACCTCCCAATTCTTCATTATGCTTCCTCTATACCAATTGTACCAACCATCTTCATTGTGTAACCAAAGTATTGATTTATCAAATGTTATTTTCTTGCGTTTTAATTCTTTGTGAAAGTGAATGTATTGACCCGCTATTACTAAGTTATAATGATCATAGCCTCTTAATTTATCGCCATTGTTTTTTCCAACAGGTGATTGATGCTTTTTTAATAATTCAATTGGAACATAATGAACACCACTATCAATAGCTTCATCTACATTTCCACTCATTACAACTTTATGTCCTTGCTTAACTAGTGCTTCGGCTAATTTAATATAACAATATTCTGTTCCGCCTATTCCTTTATCTATCCAATTTTGTTTATTTAACCATGGATCTTGATAACCTGCCCATATTAATATTTTCATTATTCAAATGTAAAATTACCTGAATTAACTGCTTTAGGTGTTATTTGCCATAAATTAACTGCTAAAGCATATCTCACTCCATTACTAACTTCTGTTACCCTATGTAAATCTCCACCTGCATCAAATACAACTAATCTATTAAATTTAGCATCTATTCTTTCCGGCTCTTTATCTCTACCATTTGTATGTATTTCTAAGAAACCACCATCAAATGAATGTTGTTTAGGATAAATTATTGTTCCTATAACTGGTGTTATTACTTCACCTCCATTTACTCCACCTGTTGCACCCCAATGTTCCTCATCTTTATCAAAATGTTGAATTAAACTAGTATTAGGATGACCATCACCATAAACACCTGTCCAATATTCAAACCCAACTAAACCTGTAATTGATTGATATCTAGGAAAATCATGTGGTGAATGCCATCTCCACATTAATTCAATTAATTGTTTTTTTAATGTATTTGCTTCTGAATTCCACCATCCATCCCACCACATATAATCTCCGTTTGGTCCAAAGAATGTATCATCGTTTTCTATGGCATCTAATAATGCCTGGTCTTTAATAAAATCGTCTATTACTATCATATTTGTTTATTTATGGCTTCCGCTTTTAATGAAACTCACTACTACATATCTAGTACCTTTTGTTACTGGTCTAGCTCCATGTTTGTGAGTTATATTTCCTGGATGTAGAGTACACATACCAATTTCTTTTGGGTTAGCTAAATATTTGTATTTAGGAAAGTAGGTACCTCCACCTTCAAATTCACCTGGGTTTAAATTAACTAATGTAGTTAAATTACTATAATCATGATGAACACTTAAATGTGCTTGTGCATCATGAGGATATTTAATTATAAATGATTCATCACTTAATTTATCCCAATCTTTACCATCTAACTGGTATCTATCTATAGCATAAGGTCTAACATAATCATTAATTACCTTATTGTATATTTTATCCATTTTAAGTACTTCAAGTAAATTATCTGTTGTAGGATAAAACTCATGTCTATCAGTTGTCCAATCAAATTTTTCACCTAATGCAATTAATTGTTTACAAAATAATTCTGTAAATAAAGGGAATAAATAAACGTTAGGTGCTGGTTCATCTGTAATTAAATCATATTCACCATTTATTAATAATGGGTTAACATATTTTTTACTCCAAGCATCCCAATCTTGTACTTCATATAATTCCTCTGGGTTTGCTTTTATAGTAGGTTTTTTATTTTCTGGTAGTACTGATTTAAATGATTTAATATTAGTTACTTTTTTCTTTGATTCATCCATAATTTCGTCTGTCAACCATTCTGGTTTTTTATCTTTAGGTGGATATTCAGTTAATGATGTTCTATCTTTTATACTTGAGCTTTGTTTAATATAATTTTGTTTAAAAGCATATTGTTTAAATTTACTACCTTCAAATACCTTAATAGCATCTTCTCTATCATGTGTACCATTCATAGCAGAATAAAACTCATCTACTGCAATTAAATTTTGTAAATAAGGTGAATTAATTACTTCCTCCATACCCTTTCTTGATAACATATAAGCATGAGTATTATATGAGTAATGAGCATTAACTATATTTTCACTAAAGTCTGTTTCTAATTCAGGACATTGAGCATTTCTAGCTAAATAAACCATACTCCAATCATCATCTAATTCTTGGAACATTTCTGCTGTTGGGAATGTTTTTGTACTAACAAAATCTTCTTCTAATATCATTATAGTTTCATGCCCATTAACAAAAGCATCTACTACACATTCATAATGAGATAAAGCACAACCGATTTCACCTGGTGTTAATTCTCTATTATAGAAACTCATATTGGAATCTATTTTCCACCAATCAGCTGTTTTATATTTAAATCTAGCTTCACTTTTACCATTAACAATATCCCAACCATTAGCTGCATCTAATATAAAACAGTTTGTTGGAGCAATATTTAAATCTCTTAATTTTTGCCAAATAACATCTTGGTCTGTATTAAGATTAATTACATAAATTTTATCTATTTTCATATTTTTATTTTAAGTCGTCTATGGTAATTTCAAAATCACCACCAACACCATTATTATAATATTTATCCCATAATTTTTGATCTTCAACTAAACACGTTTTGCATATTCGCTTTCTACTTACTGATACTAATAATGCATCATATGTTAATAATTCAGCTTCAAATCCTTCAGGTATATTTACTTTATTCCAATCTGATTCCTCACCCCATAATTGTTTTTTATTTATACCCTTTTCTTCACAAAATTTTTCAATACGATCTTCAAACCATTCTAATATAGGAGAATCAGCAGCAAATACTTCTGGTAACGTAGTAGGTTTATGACACCAAGCACAAGTTTTTTTAGCCATTATCTCTGTAATTTTTCATTTCGTCCTACAAAATACCAAAAATTATTATCCCAATCAAAATCTTCCTTTAATACCTCCATAAATTGCTTTGTAGCATTTAAATTACCACTTATACTAATTCTATTTTTACCTGAGGCATTTCTAGGTACAAAATGTAATAGTGAAGATGAGAATAAATATAAATGTCCTGCTTTAATAGGTACTTCATAACATAATCTAGCTTCATTTGCTTGACAAATAAAATTAATATTACCTGCATCTTTAGGTTGATGTGGATAATAAACCCAAGATAATTGATACCTGTGTTCATCTTCAATCCCACCAGCATGATCATGAACCATTGTATAACCCATAGGAGGGGTAAAATGACCCCATATTTCATCTAATTGATATGAATTACCACCAAAGTTATTATCAGTTATTTTTTTAATTTCAGTAGCAAATTTAGTATGCATTGCTTTAGTTACAGGACAATCTTCATAAAATGTATGTTGTACATCTACTTCATCACGATGAGGTCTAGATTCATTTAAATCATCATTCATTCTAGCACCTTTATTTAGGTAAATATCTGTAACCTCTTCTATAACTGCTTCATTATCAATGTTCTCTAATTTGAATTCAGCGTAAAATAGACCGTTAATTAAATTTAAACTCATATTTCTTCGTATTCGATTTCTTCTATTGTTCTACAAATCAACAATCTATTATCCTTCCTTACTGCCCTATCACCTCCTAAATGGTGAACCCATGCTCCTAACAATTGCTGGTTTATTTGATCACTATTTTTATCAGTAACAAAATAACTAGGATTAAAATCTCTAATTACTTGAAGTAGATCATCACCTACATTTACTAAATTATAATAATTCATCATCACTTACATACATCATTCCAGTGTTATGTGGTGGAATATAATAAGAGAATTTATGGATATCAAGTACTTCTTTAATTATTTTGTCTTGAAGTTCAGGTGATTTACCTGTTATAATCTCTATTGAACCATATTTACATAACTGGTTTAATATTAAATTGTGTTCTACTTTTTGTATGGCCTTTTCATGTGTTAAGCCGTGCAAATCAATTTTAACCATTATTTAATTGTTGTTGTAACTTTTGTATTTTAATTTTAATTTCTTGTGTTTGAGGTTTAATTAGTTTTAATCTAACTATTTCCTCATGAATTTCTTTTATAGTCATCTTCTATTCTTATTATATCGTCTTCACCAAAGTAAGTACCTGTCTGTACCTCTATAAATACGACTGGTTCCTCAGTTTCATTCCAAGCCCGATGCTTAGCTCCTATAGGAATGTGAATTGATTCACCTGGATATCTAAATACTTTATCATCGTCTAATATAATAGTTAAATTACCTTTAACTACAACCCATTGTTCTCTTCGTTTATCATGATATTGATATGATAATCTTTGATTTGGGTCAACTGTGATACGTTTAACTTTTACGTTCCAAGTATCAAGTAATACTTCATATTTACCCCAAGGCCTAGTTTCAGTTAAAATGGCACTTGTTTGTAATGATTGGTTATCCTCTAACCTCGCGTTCCGCTTCATATATTAATGTTTTAAATTTAGTTGTAGACCAACCATGGCTTCTATCAAAATAATGTATTGGTATTTTTAAATCATCGCCTGTAAATGGTTTATCTTTATAATCATCACCTAAAAATCTAATATCAAATTCACCTACTTTAAGTAAATCATATAATGATTCTTCATATGTGTATCTAATTACATCATTAACATATTTGATACTTTCAAGCATTTCTTTTCTAGCAGCTGGACTTAATATTGGTCTTGGTTTCTGAGGGCGTTCTATAGATGGATCAGTATGAAGTAATACTACTAATACATCACAATGTTCTTTAGCTTCTTTAAACATTTTTACATAACCTGGATGGTAGACATCAAATGCTCCTGCTATAACTCCTTTAATCATATTACGTATTCATAATGTTTTGATATGCTTCTTCATAAATTTTATCTAATAATTCTTTGGGTTTAGACACTCTTAATTTAGAAACTTCATCTAATAAATCACTTCTTTTACCATGCTCTGTAGCACTATATAATAAATCTTCTATCATAACGAATTTATAAAATGTATTGTCCAAGCGATTAGACCATTTAATTGTAACACAACTAGGTTCCATTGTCTTCTAACTGTAACCTGAATTAATACACAACAAAATCCAATCATAAATAATATTGGTTCAACTGTCCATTGTCCACTAATTAAAAATGCGACACCCATATAACCAACTCTACTTGATAAACGTTCCATAGGTGTTAAACGTCTATCTCTGACCATCATTCTCAGTATATCATTTTTCCAAGTACGATCACATGATTTACATGTTTTTTTCCTTGAACCATCTGGTTTACGTTTAAACCTCCAATCAGGTTTTTTATAACCACAAACATTACAATTCTTACTCATTAGTTTTCCATAATACTTGAATACATATTAACACTAAAGATAATGCTAAACTTACCCAAGTTTTGTTACTTATCCCCTCATTAAAATGGTAATTAACCATTATTGCATAAATTATCATTCCAACTCCAAACCCAATAAAACGAGCTGGCCATAATAAACCACCCATTCCTTGAACAGCATATTTGGTTCCCCAAATATAAAAGAATGATAATATAATTCCCGCTGCGGCAACCCAAAATGTATTATCTCTAAACCAAGATGTTGATTTTAGGAATTGACCGTTTAATTGGTAAAATGTAAGTACATGCGCAACAAAAAATGCTGCTATACCAATTAATAAATCCTTAACTATTATCATTGATTGTTATATATATCTTTTGTATCATCTCCATAACCATAATCATAAATTATAGTAATAAAGAGTATTCTAAATACTATACTTTCCCAAGGCAAATCCTCAGTTTCATCATAGTAATCTAAACTAAATCCAAATACAAACCCATCATGTGGCCATTTGAAATTTACTTTTAATCCGAACCATTTACTCATAACATTAATTTATTGTTTTCTAAATACATCCAAAAACGTTCTAGCCATAATTCAACTCTAACATCTTCGATTAAATCTTTAGCTCCATACCCGTTTTCACGTTTAGCAGCAACATAACCAATTCCCATATCACAATAATCTCTTGCTTTATCTGGTTGGTTTGCCTTCATCATTTCCTTTGCTTTAGCGTAGCAATGGTGTAAAACCTGTTTTTTAAATTTCATATTTTTATTAAAAATTGTTTGAAATAACTAAATATAATAGTATAAGTAATAAACCACCAAAACTAACAAATGCGGCAATTTCATTTGATCTTTGTTGTTTTGGACTTCTACCTTGATTTGATCTGTATTGCCTTTTCTTTTTCTTAGCCATTGTAATTACCTGCATTATATAGATCTCTATCTATTAGATTTTGTTGAGCTTCATTCCAGTATTGTTGTGCTTGCTGATATTTTTCATTATCAATATCTTTAGTTTGAGCTTGAATACCATTAATTAGCCCATCAAAATTTAGAATTTCCTCTAGCATTTGATCAGGGTTTGTGTTAACATTGTTTTTTAGCCATGTTTCTGTGTAAGCAAAATTTTGATTTATTTTACTATTGTTAGCTAACCTAAGAAAATCATGTGCGAACTCATTATAAGTTCCTTGTTTGTTCAAATAAGTAATATACCTATTTGCTTGTTTAATTACAAGATCAATTTCTTCATGAATTTGTACCATAACGTTTTTATTTTTATTTGATTATACCCTATAATATACGAAAAAAAAACGCGGTAACCAAATGATTCCGCGCTCTTCTTCGTTTGAAATGTGCACCTGCACTACTTAAATCGTTTGAAATGTTCTTTTAAATCTTCATCTATGTAATCATAATTTACTGATCTAAATTCTTCATATTCGTCTAATATTTCATCATCACTCATATCAACGATATCGTCTTTATGTGTTTTGAAAAATTCCTGAGCAACAGATACAGGGACTGATTTTTCTTTCATTACTAAATTAATGACCTTTTTTTCAAAATTATAATCGTCTTTATCCTCAGCTATTTCATCAGCGTAATCATCTACATGACCATTTTCTCTCATTCCTGGAGCTGGTACACGACCAAAAATAATATCTTCAATTGCTTGAATCATATCATCAACATCAATATCACCTTTTTCGTAAGCATCTAAATGAAATTTAACTTCTTTTTTAACAGCAGGTTGAACATAAAGTTGTCCTATTCCTTCTTCTTCATTTACATTTTCATCCATTGGCATATCTTTTTCTTCGTTTTCTTCGTACATTGGTTTTGTTGTTTGAGTTACATTTGATTGTTCTTTACCACTTTCACTACGTTCAGCATCTACAGCTGATGAATATCCTTTACCTTTAGCACTTGGGCTAGCTACTTGATCAATGTTATCAACATTATCTTCACTACCTCCATCTTTGCTAAATAAATCTTCCATAAATCTACCTTTAACAATTTCAAATCGATTATCGCCTCTGAATAAATCCATAGCTAATCTGATATCATTACCTCCAATACTGTAATCATATTCAACATCAACATGATCAGGATCTCTAGGATCAAAACCAAATTTATAATCATAAACAGTAAATCCTCTTTCTTGCTTATTGCCTCCTGGTACTGCAAATTCTCTGTCTACAACTTCAAATTCCATATTAACCTTTCCATCACCTGAAGGACCTTGTAATTCTCTAACTACTACTTCTCCTTCTTCCTCTAATTCATCCATTTTATCAATGATATGTTTAGCTGTAGTTCTTAAAGTACCAATTCGGCCTCCACCTATGTACTCATTTAATATGTCTGATAAGTTATATTTGCTCATTGTTTTTATTTTTTCTTACTAGCGGTTACTTTGCTTTCACCTTTTGTTACTGTAACATCTGTATCTGTAACATCTACTTGCATTGGATCATCTTCTTTATCCGATAATTCCTTAATTAAGCTCTTAATTATTTCTAATTCAGGTTTTTCTTCTTTTTCAACTGCTCCAACAATGTGTTGTAAAATACCTATCATTGCCATTGCAGCGGTTGAAACTAAACCAATAACAGCAGTTAAAGCACCGCCTTCTAGAAATTGAGAACTTACTACACCGATTATTACTAATACTGTAATGTAATTAATAGCATGTTTACCTAAATGCTTAGATGCTATTTCTTTAGCTGTGTTTTGAGCTTCAATTTTATTAATCTCAATCTGTGCTAAAATTTCCTCTTTCAATTTTTCTCTACTCATTGATTATTTTTTCTTACGACCTTGTCTTTTTTTACCTTTGACAGCAGCACCAACGTCTCCGATTTGGTTACCTACTTCTTTAGCGGCATCAACAACATCCTTCAATTCTTTTTTTACGTTTTTGGCTCTTCGTTTTACTTCTTTAACTCCATCTTTAACATCTTCTACTGCGTCTTCGATTTCGTCAGGGATAAAGTCGCCATCTCTATCATTAATTTTTCCTTTC